>Ga0209990_10002170_pt1 | contig 15645 bp, 12 predicted proteins | sample NOAtaG_6_FD_187304 | JGI IMG/M metagenome (GOLD analysis project Ga0209990, IMG submission 187304) | Freshwater lake microbial communities from Lake Erie, under a cyanobacterial bloom - NOAA_Erie_Diel5S_2200h metaG (SPAdes) (version 2) | ecosystem: Environmental > Aquatic > Freshwater > Lake ...
GTATTTGGCTATGTTTTTAAAGCCAAGATACCAGGAGCAGAAACAAATTTGGGATATGCAATTTGGTTGATCGCAGGATTTGGTCCTTGGATGGCAATTTCAGAAGGATTGATGAATGCTACAACATCAGTTGTAGCTGGATCTGGCCTTATAAAAAACCTGGTCTTTAAAACTGAGTTATTGCCAGTTGCTGCAGCTCTCACTGGATTGGTTCCCCTATTTGTGAGTCTCTGTTTTCTAACAGTTCTACTAGCAATTGACGGAAATACGATGAGTTGGCATGCAATTTTTGTGATTCCAGCCATTATATTGCAATTTGCATTTATCATTGCTTTGGGTTTTTTCTTCTCAGCAATTAATGTTTTTATTAGAGACTTTGGCATCATTTTGCCGAATTTATTAATTATGCTGGTATTTGTAACCCCAATATTTTATCCAGAAAGCAGCACCCCAGCTATATTACAGTTAATATCTGCATTCAATCCATTTTATATTATTTGTCAAATTTATCGTCAAGCTTTGATATTTCATCAAATACCGAGTATACTTTCTTTGCTGTACGTTGGTTTTATTAGTTGGTTATTGGGAAGCATTGGCTCGAAATTTTTTTGTCGCCTCAAGGGAAGCTTTGAGTCAATGTTATAACTTTAGGAAAATTTTAATATGCTAGATTTTATAAAAAGCAAACTCATAAGTGTTGCTAATTTAATTACTCAAACTAAAAATATAGCGATCGAGGATATATCTGTTGATCAATACTGGTCTCATCATACTGTTAATTCCATTCCATTTGAATCTGCAAAACAATCCCTAGAATATTTAGAATGGCGTTTTCAGCAGTATCCACAATTTAAGGAGCTAATGGAGCTTTATGGAGACCATAAAAACCAAGTAATTCTTGACTATGGTTGTGGTCCTGGAAATGACTTGGTTGGATTTCTAACAGGCACATCTGCCTCAAAAGTTATAGGGGTAGATATTTCTAGCAAAGCACTAAATCTAGCTCAAGATAGATTGAAGCTGCATGAAATCGACCCTCAACGTTTTCAGCTAATTCAAACTTCTGATTCTTCACCCAAAATATCTTTAGCAGACCATAGTGTTGACTACATATACTGTGAGGGTGTTTTACATCACACTAGTTATCCTCAAGAAATCCTAAAAGAATTTTTTAGGATTTTGAAGCCTAATACTACAGCTATGATAATGGTCTACAATCGCGATAGCCTCTGGTTTCACCTATACACAGCTTACATAAAGAGAATCCTTGAAAATACATTCTTGAACATGGACATTGAAACAGCATTTTCTAAAAATACTGATGGCGAGAATTGCCCTGTTGCAAGATGTTATAAATCTTCTGATTTCATTGCATTGTGTGAAGCTAGTGGTTTTCAAACAGATTATGTAGGCGGCTACTTATCTCTACACGAATTAAACTGCCTCGAAAAATACAAAGAAACTGCCATAGCTGATTCTAGACTTGAGGAAGAACATAGAAACTTTCTTCTTAATCTTAAATTGAATGATCTCGGATACCCTGTATATGATGGGAAATATGCAGGTATAGGTGGGGTTTATAAACTTTTTAAAGCATAGCTATAGCTAAGCTAGTGTTAATGTTTCTAATCAGTTTAGATTCACTGTGGATATTTAAAATGTGAACTTAATTATGAGAATCCTATTTTAGCTAATGAATAAATATATTTTAATGCTAGTTCCACATGAGCCAAAAGAAGATCCTAGGATTTCATGGGTTACTGATGTTTGCTCTCAAATCTCTCAAGTGGATATAATCTCATCAGTTTACACATCAGATAAACCACTACGAGAATATGAGGATAAGGTGTATACAGAGAGAATTAATATATATGGCAATGCCTCTCAACCTGCTAAGTTTCTTTCAAGAGTTGGTAGCTTTCTCGTAAACCTAAATATAACTCGCGGATATACTTATCAGATGCAGGAAGCGTCTTTTAGTAGTGAAACTAGTGATCGATCAACAAAACCAGACAGTAATTTTTTTGGTGAACTTTTCTATTGGTTGTATAAACTTTTTAGTTATAATGTTATCGTCAGCGCTATATATAGACGCTCAAGAGCAATTTCACTAGTCCCATCCTTAATTATTTGTCATGATATTTATGCGTTAATTCCAGCTATTAAACTAAAGAAAATATTTGGCTGCCCTGTTCTTTATGATAGTCATGAGTATTGGCCGCAAGCGGATTTAAATTCCCCGCTTTGGGAAAATAAGATGACCGAAATGATAGAGCGTCATTATATTAAACAAACTGATGCTGTCATTACTGTATCCCCACAACTAGCTAAACTTCTTGAGCGCACTTATTCACTTCCTAAAGTTCTTAGCGTCCCTAATGCTGAACCATTTAAAGGTTTTAGAGAACCTTCTAGCTCGCTTGAAGTTACAAGTCCATTACGCTTTTTACTTCAAGGTCGAGTTTCACGAGGGAGAGGTATTGAGGAATTACTTTCCGCTTGGTGTCAATTAAATTCAGATAAGGCAATTCTTCAGCTGCGATGTCCTCAAAATGAATATCTAAGCAACTTATGCGAGAAATATAAGACTTTTATTCAACTGCAAAGAATTGTTATTTTGCCAGCGGTTACAGAGTCAGAGCTGATCGAATCAGCCAGTAATTCAGATATAGGCATCATTCCTTACGTCGGGCCAAATCTAAATCATATTTATGCTTGTCCAAACAAACTATCCCAATATATGCAAGCTGGATTAGCAATTCTTTCGAGTAATACTGAATTTGTGGTTGAGGTGATTGATCGATATAAATGTGGACTTAGTTATGATCCTAATAATCCTTCTACTCTTATTAGGGCAGTTGAAAGCTTTGTCCAAGATCCTGAGCAACTAAATCAGATGAAACGAAATTCTTATATGGCTGCTAAAAACGAGTTCAACTGGCAAAATCAATCTCTTTCATACGCGCAAGTAGTAGCATCTCTTTATAGCAAATAGTCTACTTTTTATCGATGATGTCTGAGAAATGCATTTACTGATCATTTCACACATCAAGTTATCTGAAAATGAGTTAATACTCTCTTCATAAATTTTGAAGTACTTACTATTCAATGTTAAATACACAAGTTTACATTCATGAAAAGACAAAACATTTTAGTTCTATATTGGTATCCAAGTTTAAAAGATATGAGATCGGCAATACGACATCACTTAGAAACATTGGAAAATAGTGATATAGAGCATCACATTATATATTGCAACGTCTTTAGTGGAGTTCCACCTTGGCTAAAATATTTGCCAATGGACGTTTTGATTTTACACACAACCTTACTTTGTCTTCGTTGGACAGAATACTTCTCTAACTTGAAATGGAATCTTCGATGGATTAAACATATTAAATGTGTAAAAATTGCTATTCCTCAAGATGAATATGATCATTCAGAAATATTAGACCAATGGATGTATGAATTGAATATCCCGTGCATTCTAACTAATTTTAATGAGGAACATCGTGCAAGATTATATCCATTAATGCATGATAAGGCTAAATTTTACAAGTGTTTAACTGGCTACATTAACCCCGAAATCGCAAAAAAACATCAGAAAGATTTATCTGCACATAATGCGCGTTCAAACGATATTGTTTATCGTGCTACTCGCTTACCTTACTGGTTTGGAAGTCATGGTCAATTGAAATGCGATATTGCTGATATTTTTAGTTCAGCTGCAAAATCATGTGAATTGAATTACGACATTTCTACTTCTCCAAAAGACACAATTATTGGCGATCAGTGGTTTGATTTCCTAGGTTCGAGCAGAACTGTAATTGGCTGTGAAAGCGGATCTAGTGTTCTCGATCGACGGGGAGAAATAAAAGCTAAAATCCAATGGATAATGAATCAACACCATAGTATATCAATTCAAGAATTAGATAGTTTATTGCCTAAATCATGGGACAGCTATAGGTTCTTTGCAGTTAGTCCACGACATTTTGAAGCAATTATCACAAAAACTTGTCAAGTGTTAGTTGAGGGTAATTATGATGATATTCTAATTAAAAATAAACACTATATCCCTATTAAACGAGACTTTTCTAATTTGGATGAAGTCATCAATAAAATAAAAGACAATAAGCTGGTTGAAAGTATAGCTGAAAGTGCTTATACAGATATTTATTTGAATGGGAAATATACTTATTTCGATTTTGCAAAATTAATTGAAGATGTAATATCTGAATTTCAAGGATCCGATAATATCCAATATCAAAATATTCTTAGCAATAATTTTCTAAATTATATATCTTGGAATACTGGAGTATTATTTTTGTTTATTAGAGAGGTTATTCAAGATGTATCCTGGCAGGCTGGTTCATACAGTATTAAGTTTTTCTATGCATTGGCGAAAATTTGTTCCCTATTTAAGAAATTAAACCCAATATCAAACGTATATAATTCTAGATTTAAAATATTTGCAATATTCCTTTGCATAAAGCAAGTACCTAAAAGCAAGCTTGTTCAGAGTATTATTGCTACCTACTGTAAGAACAATAATATTCGTAATGCGTCTAATCTTAACTCATTTCTCAAAGAGTTATTGTTAATTTCACTGGTCGAAAGATTTGCCAAATCTCTATTTGATAAATATATAAAGCTCAGATTTAAAACGCTTATTTTCTTTGATAATCAATCCAAATCTGTACGTTTCTTATGTATTCCAGTATCTGCTCAACATGCAACTAAGTCAGATATAAATACAAATAATCAACAATCAGTGGAATTAATTAACTGGAATAATTTTGAGTCTCTTTTCTTTTCAGGAGAGATTAAAAATTTAATTTGGGACAATTCCCAATTAGGAGCAATATTAGACTATCCGCTGATTGGTGATAAGGTTTTGCAGCTTAATATTGGTGAAACTAAAATATTAGAATTTAATATAATCCAATTAATTGCAAAATATGATCATTTATAAAATCTCAGTATAAACAGAATGGGTTTGTATTAGATTAAAATAATTTTTAACTCAAAAGTAATTTATCCCACGAACGATATAATTCAAATTTCCAAATCAATATATGAGTAATAATAATAGCTCAATATTTACTTTGTTTGACTGTGCGGTTATACTGACGAAATCAAATTTGCCAATAGATAATCATATTGAATCTTTTTATATTAATCTTTCCAAATATCTAACAATAATTATTGTAAAACCAGATCTTATTGAAAGAAAGTTTTACTATGAAAAAACAAGCTGCTCAAATGTTACTGTTCTGCACATCTATAGAATTTATGGGAGACTTCAATCACATTTGATTAGAGAAGCTCTTGTAAGTCTATACTTAATTAAACCAATATTTTGCATTGACAACTTTCTTTTTATAGATTTCGTTGTCAACAGCTACTCAATTTCAAAAATTTTTTTTTCAACAGAAGAACACCTTATTAACAATGAGCAGAATTCTAAAAGTTGGCATAAAAGAATCCTAATTACTTTATTAGATAGAATTGATTTATTAATTCCCAGTGACAACAAAGTTAGAGATGGTTGTTTAAGTAATATCTTTTATTCGCAATGGAAGCTTAGTTCAACAAATGTCTGTGATTATTCTCTTAAGCCGGACATGTTAGAAGGTCTAGAATATGAAATAGCAAATATTGTTCAAAAACAAAAAATATCAACAAAACACATTCATTCAAATGTTCTTATCTTATATGATTATGAGTCGATTCATGTCAATACTATTAAGGAACATCTAGAGAGTTTTATTCAATTTTCATTTCATAATATAAATTATGTATCCGCTACAGGATTTGCAGAAGCAATTGAATCTTTTAATGATTATGATGTTATTGTTATCCACTATTCTATTCGTGTTAATATAACTAACTATTTGTCGCCAGCATATACTAAAGCGTTAAAACATTTTGGTGGCTACAAAGTTTTGTATATTCAGGATGAATATGATACAACTGAAATTGCACGCAAATGGATAAGAGAGACTGGTATTCATACTGTATTTACTTGCGTTCCTGATCGGTATATTAACCATATTTATTCTAAAGAAAGATTTCCTGCCGTTGAATTTGTGCAAACGTTAACAGGCTTTGTTCCTCAACGCTTTGAGAATCAAAGATATCTGCAATCATTCATTGTTAAACCACCGTCTGAGCGCAAATTGTCAATAGTTTATCGAGGTAGAAAATTACCATATTGGTATGGAGATTTAGGACAAGAAAAGTTTGAAATCGGTATTAAATTCAAAAAAATCTGTCAAGAGAGAGAGCTACTTGCTGATATAGAATGTGATGACAGTAAGCGTATATATGGGGACAATTGGTATTATTTTCTTGCTAGCGGTAAAGCGACATTAGGTACAGAAAGTGGCTCAAATATTTTTGATGACTTTGGAGATATTCGCTTAAGTATAGAAGCTGAAATCAAAAAGCATCCTCAGATGACTTACGAAGAAGTTCGAGATATGTTCTTAAGTCAGCATGTAAACAAAATAAAGATGAATCAAGTCTCACCAAAAATGTTTGAAGCGATCGCCCTTAAAACAGCACTAATTTTATTTGAAGGAGATTATTCAGGCATTCTCAAACCTGAGTTACATTATATTTCCCTCAAAAAAGATTTTAGTAATATTGATGAGGTTTTAAGTAAACTTCAAGACAATCAGTATTTAGAGGAGCTAGTCAATCAAGCCTATGACGATATTGTGGCTTCGGGTAAATACAGCTATCAGAAGTTTATTAATGAATTTGACAAATTTTTATCTGGACGAGTGTCTATCCGCAAAAAATATCCCAACTTCATACTTGAAGAATGTCTTGCTTCACTTGAGGAGCAACAAAAAATAGATTCATTAAAGTTACTGTTTATATCTGCAATTAAAAATCCGAGTTTTTGGACTGATTTATTAATTTCAAACATCCAAATTGTCAAGTTGAATTTGCAGTCACTTTGGTTTAGACTAAAGAAAATAATCAAGAAGCTGTTAAGAAAAGTCAGATAAAAGCAGCTCCCTCAGTAAAGTTGGTGTATCTATGTGTGGTATTGGCGGTGCTGTTAGTCTTTCTTTGCAATCACTCCCATTTCTCAATCGACACCTCAAGGTAATCAATCAGATTCAGATACATAGGGGTCCTGATGGACATGGAACTTGGCATAATCCTCAGCAACAAGTTGGCTTCGCCCATAGGCGGTTAAGCATTATCGATCTAGACTCGGGTAGTCAACCTATGCGTGATCGCTTTAATAACTGGGTGACTTATAATGGGGAGATTTACAATTACATAGAACTCCGTGCTGAGTTAGGTGCTGATAACTTTGAAACTCACTCAGACACAGAAGTAATTTTGCACGCTTACCGTAAATGGGGAAAAGATTGCGTCAAACATTTTCGAGGAATGTTTGCCTTTGGTCTATGGGATGAGGCAAACCAAGAGCTTTTTTGTGCCCGCGATCGCTTTGGAATCAAGCCTTTTTACTATACTCAAGTTGGCGATGTGCTTTACTTTGCTTCAGAAGTGAAAGCGCTCTTGCCTTTTGTCGAGGCAATCGAAACAAATTTAAATGGGTTTCAGGATTATCTAACATTTCAATTTTGTTTAGCTGGGAAGACGCTATTTAAGGGTATTTATGAACTCTTGCCAGGTCATATTCTCACGGTTCGTAATGGACGCTTACACATTGAACGCTACTGGGAAGTCTATTATGATTTGGACTTCGATCATACCGCTAAGTATTTTGAAGAAAAAATCCAATCATTATTACAAGAGTCTGTTGAACTACACTTGCGGAGTGATGTCCCTGTAGGAGCTTACCTGAGCGGCGGTTTAGACTCAAGCATTGTGGCATCTCTGGCTTCTCAAGTCTCTAACACTGGCTTTGAAGGATATACAGGTAAATTTGCGATCGGGGCAGATTATGACGAAAGTCATTATGCTCGCGAAGTAGCCAAATTTGGCAGCTTTGATCTGCGTGAGATTGATATTACTGCCCAAGACTTTCTGGAAAATATTCGCAAAGTGATTTATCACCTTGATTATCCAGTGGCAGGACCTGGCTCTTTCCCGCAATATATGGTTTCTCAACTTGCCAGCCAGCACCGTAAAGTTGTACTTGGTGGACAGGGCGGTGACGAAATTTTTGGGGGCTATGCACGTTACTTAATTGCTTATTTTGAACAGTGCATCAAAGGGGCGATCGATGGCACTATGAATTCTGGAAATTTTATCGTTACATACGAATCAATTATTCCCAACTTGAAAACACTAAAAAGCTACAAGCCTCTGTTACAGGAATTTTGGCGAGAAGGATTATTTGAAGATATAGATCGGCGTTATTACCGCTTAATTAACCGCGCATCTACATTAAAAGATGAAATTCATTGGGATACTTTAAGCACTTCTGGCTATGACTCATTTGCGACCTTTTTGGACATTTTTAGGGTAAAAAATGTCCAAAAAGAATCGTATCTTGACAGCATGACCCATTTTGACTTCAAGACTCTTTTACCTGCTTTACTTCAGGTTGAAGATCGAGTTAGCATGGCTCATGGGTTAGAATCGCGCGTACCTTTTCTCGATCACCCTTTGATTGAGCTAGCTGCCACAATCCCTTCAAACATAAAATTCAAAGATGGTACTATGAAGCATGTTTTGCGAAATGCTATGCAAAAGCACTTGCCAAAAGCAGTCTCAGAGCGTAAAGATAAAATGGGTTTCCCCGTACCACTAAATTCTTGGATCCAAAATGAAGCGAAAGATTTCATTTATGATATCTTCTCCTCTCAATCAGCTCTTAATCGAGATCTTGTCAACAACAAAGTTGTTCTTGATAAGTTGAATCAAGAACCAAAATTTGGACGTAAAGTATGGGGATTACTCTGTTTAGAGCTATGGCAACAAGAGTTTCACGATCGCTCAAGTTATTATAGAGAATTTGTCACATTAGAAAAGGTTTAAAATTCATGAAAGTTTTGATTACTGGAGGCGCAGGTTTCATCGGCTCCCACTTAGCAGATCGTTTGTTGGGAAGAAGTGACGAAGTTTTTGTCATCGATAACTACTCTACAAGTCGTCGTGACAACCTTACTCCCCAAGCTAACTTGACTGTAGTAGAAGGAACAATCGCCGACGCGGATTTGGTTAATCAGTGCTTTGACGATTTTCAGCCAGAAATTGTTATTCATGCAGCCGCATCCTACAAGGATCCAGATAACTGGGTAGAAGACACTAATACCAACGTCCTAGGTACTATTAATATTAGTAAAGCCTCAAAAAGGGTTGAAGTAAAACGCCTGATCTATTTTCAAACTGCTCTTTGCTATGGTTTGCGTCCTTTAGAGCAACCAATTACGCTAAAGCACATCATTCAATCTGAAGGTAGTAGCTATGCTATTAGTAAAACTGCTGGTGAGCAGTACATTCAGTTGAGTGGTCTAGACTATATTTCTTTCCGTCTCGCTAATGCTTACGGACCAAGAAACCTTAGTGGTCCATTGCCAACTTTCTTCTATCGTTTGACTAACGATAAGCCTTGTTTCGTGATGGATACTCGTCGAGACTTTATCTTTGTCCAAGACCTTGTTGATGCAGTGATGGGTGCTGTAGATGGCAAGGGGGAACGTGGCGCATATCATATTTCTTCAGGTGGCGATTACTCGATCAAAGAATTGTTTGACATGACTGTTAAAGCCCTAGAGATCACACTTGAGAATGAGGTAGAAGTTCGTCCTCGGAATGTTGATGATGCTTATACTATTTTGCTAGATCCATCCAAAACTAACCAAGACTTTAATTGGAAAATTACAACTCCACTGGAATATGGGGTCAAGGCTGCGATTGAATGGTACAAGCATTATGGCATCAGTCAAACCTATACTCATTTGAAAGTGGTAGACGAAAAGAAGTAGAATTTTGAAAAAGATCGCAAAAAGTAAAGTAATGTTTAGTTTTTTGTGATCTTTTTAGTTTTCATTAGCTTTCAAATTAATATTATTAAATTTCATCAGGCAATACATTGGAAGAGTTTAAATCACAGAAAATTTTAGTGGTTGGTGGTGCTGGATTTGTTGGGAGCAATCTCGTTAAGATGCTTTTACAAGTTGATCCCAAAGAAATAATAGTTGTTGATAATCTATTATCTGCTGAACGAGAAAATCTTCCAGAGCATCCAGCAATAACTTTTGTGGAAGGTTCAATTACCAACGATACTGTTTTGGCAAATCTGTCATCAGACCTAGATTATGTTTTCCAACTTGCAACTTACCACGGTAATCAAAGCTCAATTCATGATCCCTTAGCTGATCATGAAAACAATACATTAACAACACTTAAGTTATATGAGCGAATTAAGAATTTTAAAAATCTCAAAAAGGTTGTCTATTCTTCAGCAGGCTGTACAGTTGCACAGAAAACCTTTGATACAGCTAAGGCAACTACCGAGGAAGATCCAGTCTCACTTTATCTTGATAGTCCTTACCAAATCTCGAAAATTATTGGTGAGTTTTACTCAAATTATTACTTGCGTCAGCATGGATTGCCTGTAGTTAAAGCTCGTTTTCAAAATGTCTATGGACCTGGAGAAGTGCTGGGAGCTGGTAAATGGCGCGGGACACCTGCGACAGTTTGGCGCAACGTTACTCCAACTTTTATCTATCGCTCTTTAAAACGGATGCCTTTAACGGTTGAGAATGGAGGTATTGCTACACGCGATTTCATTTATGTGGATGATATCGTTCGTGGATTGATGTTGTGTGCTACAAGAGGTAATGCAGGTGGTGTGTATAATTTAGCTAGTGGCGTTGAAACGACGATTTTGGAACTGGCAAAGGCGATTGATAAGCTTACTGAAAATGCAACTACAATTGATTACCTACCAAAGCGCAATTGGGATAATTCGGGAAAGCGGTTTGGTAGTATAGGTAAGGCACAGCAAGAACTTGGTTTTGAAGCACAAGTTGATCTGCAAAAGGGATTGGAGCAGACTGTTGCATGGACAAGTAAGCATATTGACTTTATTGATGCTTGCATTACTAAGCATAAGTCCCATATGCCTGCGCTTAATTAGGCAAACTATTTTCGCTATGACTGAGAACAAGCGTCCAGATGTGTGCATGGTCGTTCATAATCCTTTAGTTTATGATGCTCGTGTACTAAGAGAGGCAACAAGTCTCGCTCGAAATGGCTTGACAGTGGTAATTCTTTCTTTGACTCCTGATGAGTATAATTTGCCAGTTGTTGAGGTTTGCAGAGGATTTACTATTCGACGTATTTCTTTGCCAAGCGTATATCGTCATCTAGCTAAATCTTTGCATAAATTTTTGATAATCTTACAAAAGCGAGGATCAGATTCGCAGAACAGTGAAGTAAGTAATCAAACTATCTGGTCAACTCTGAAATGTTCCATAGAAAAACTAATTGGAAAGTTTCTCTCATCTTTATATAAACTTCTATTGTCTGACGAAAGCCCAGTGGCGATGCTCCTAGTTTTGTTGCGTGGAGCATATTTTTTAAGATCTACCAATGCTCGTGTATATCACGCTCATGATTTTCCTGGACTTTTGCACGTCGCGATCGCAGGAATTTGGAAACGTCCTATAGTGTATGACTCTCACGAATTATTTTTTGATCAGTGGCATCCCCATGAACCACCGAAAATCTATCGTAGTTTACGCTCTTGGGAAAAATTTCTAGCCAAACGAGCTAGTGCTATTTTGACTGTAGGAGAAATGGTTTCAGACCGACTAGCCAAGACGCTCAATGTTAAACGCCCAACTATAATTTTTAATGCTGTCGATTTGCGAACTTTAGAACCATCTAATGTTATTTACCAGACAGAAGAACGCCGTACTATTGTACATAGTGGCGCACTGCATTACGGAAGACATCTACCCGAACTGCTTACTTCTTTGCTGTATCTCCCCGAAGACATCGTAATTGTTTTAATGGGAGATGGTTTACTCAAAGGTAGTCTACAATTACAGGCAAAAGAGCTAGGCTTAGAAGATCGTGTTATCTTTGTGCTACCTGTCTTACCTGATAGCATTGCCTCAACCCTTGCTCAAGCAGATGTAGGTGCTGTTTTAATTACTAATCAGAGTATTCATTATGATTACTCAATGCCGAATAAGCTTTTTGAGTGCATTGCGGCTGGATTGCCCTTGATTGTCAGTCACTGCCAAGAAATTGCGGATTTGACCCAAAAATATGATCTTGGAGTTGTCTGTGATCCCACGCAACCTAAAGAAATTGCCGCAGGTATTCTTAAACTCCTAGAACCTAGCAATTTATTGCGCTATAAGCATAATGTATGTGCAGCGCGTGATTCATTTCTCAATTGGGAGACTGAAGAAAAAAAACTTATAGGACTCTACTGCAACCTTCTAAAAGAAAATAGTATCAAGTAAATAGAGTAACAAATTAAATTATATGTGTGGAATTACAGGCGTTTTTCGGACAGACAACCTTAATGGATACATTGCTGGTCTTCAAAAAGCTAATGATATTGTGTACCATCGGGGGCCAGATGGTGGTGGCTTTGCTTTGTTTACGGCTCAATCATTACAAGTATCTTGTGCTGATGATTTATCACAAGTTTTAGATACAGAGCATAGATACAATCTTGGGTTTGGGCATCGCCGTCTTGCGATTTTGGATCTTTCTGATGCAGGAAAACAGCCTATGGCTCACCAAGATGCTTCTCTATGGATTACCTTCAATGGAGAAATTTATAATTATTTAGAACTACAATTAGAATTACAGTCCCTTGGTTACACTTTTCATTCTCATTGTGATACAGAAGTTGTTTTGGCAGCCTATGACGCTTGGGGGGAAGATTGTGTTAATCGATTTAACGGTATGTGGGCATTTGCAATCGCTGATTTAAAAAAGAAAAAGCTTTTTTGTTCGCGCGATCGCTTTGGGATCAAACCTTTTCATTACTTCTACAACAGCAGCACTTTTATCTTCGGATCGGAAATTAAGCAATTACTATGCTTTCCATGTGTAGCTCGCCAATCTAATGAGCGGGCAATCTATGAATTTCTTGCCTATGGAGCAGTTGAATATAATGCAGAGACTTTTTTTAAAGGAATCTTTAAACTAAAACAAGGCTGTAATCTGGTACTTGATTTAGATTCTAGTGAGGTTGCGCCTCATACATACTCATATTACAAGCCAGACTTAAAATTAAATAATGAGATTACAATTGCTGAAGCCACAGAAAAGTTGAGATGGTTGTTGGAAGACAGTATTAGACTGCGTTTGCGTAGTGATGTTGAAGTGGGTAGCTGTCTATCTGGTGGTTTAGATAGTTCTACAATTGTCTGTCTTGTTCGGCAGATTCTACTCTCCCAAAACAAGAGTGAATTGCAAAAAACATTTAGCTCACATTTTGAAGAAAAAGAAGCTAATGAGTTGGAATATATGCAAGAAGTTATCAATGCCACAGGTGTTAAAGCGGCGTTTATCTACCCTAATCCTAAAGAGCTTTTGCAAGATTTAGAGAAATTGGTATGGCATCAAGAGGAGCCTTTTGGTTCGACTAGTATTTTTGCTCAATGGTCAGTTTATAAACTGGTCGGACAGCATGACGTAAAGGTAATGCTTGACGGACAAGGGGCCGATGAGCAGTTAGCAGGATATCTTGGTCTAGGGTTGTATTTTTTGCAGGAACTTTGGACAAAAAAACAATATTTGAAATTTGTATGGGAATCTTTACAGAGGTCTCTATTGCAGAGAACATTGTATCGAGACGTATCCCGTAATCTGCTAAAACAACTGCGTAAGGTCTTACCATTCGCAAAATTGATAACTAACTTTGGCCCAATTGATTGGATACAGCCTAACATGGCAAATAAATATCAACATTCTAGTGATTATCTTGCTAATTTTCAAATTAAGCCTTTTGGCGATCAAGAAATTCTTAGTAACACTCTTTATCAGTTGACTTTTTCCAATAACTTACAATCTCTCCTAAAGTATGAGGATCGTAATTCCATGGCATTTTCGGTAGAAGCTCGCGTACCTTTCGTTGACTATCGATTAGTTGAATTTCTCTCTAGCCTTCCTTCGCATATGAAAATTCGTGATGGTTACTCCAAGCGTGTTTTAAGAGATGCGATTATCGGTCTTGTCCCTGAAAAAATTCGTACCCGTATCAGCAAGTTAGGTTTTGCAACACCAGAAAGTGCATGGCAGGCAGGTGTTTTAAAGCCACTAATTGAAGAAGCTATTTCCAGCGAAGTACTACAACCATTCTTAGTGAAGGAGCAAGCTCAAGCCTATGTAAAAAGTCTTGAGCAAAATCAGGTGATAGACTTTACGCCATGGCGATGGGTTAGTGTTTATCTATGGCATCAAACATTCATAAAAGAAGTAGGATCATTAAGCAGAGAAAAGTGAGCTAGATATTTAATATGAAACTGGCTCTAAGTAAAGTCCTGTCAGAAATAGCATTCCCTCTCCAGCATAAAATTGAGGCTGCGGATCGAATCCCCACAACCTCAATTTTATGCTGGAAAGCACTTAATTCCTTTATTGACAAGGGAGTAAGCTATCTCAATATTTTAAAGCTATTAGTCCAGTGACGATCGCTTAAACCTCATCAGGGTTAATCCCCAGCGCTTTTAACTTTTCCGCAAGGCGTTGCATTTTTTGCTCAGCTTCTTGCTTAGCAATACATTCTTGATTAGCAATTAGACGTTCTTGATTAGCGATCGCCTTTGCAATTATAGCATCTTCGCGATCGGTTAAATAGCGATTTTCTGATTGGTTATACCAATAAAGCCACTCACGACACCAAGAGATATGAGTTCCCTGTTCATAGCCAAGAGCTAAATCAATTTCTGGCAACCAAATTCGATTATCTTCACAGGGTAAAAGTTCATATTTTCCTGACACTAGTCCATAAACTTCTAGCCTTTGTCTATTTCTAAATCGACTTCTTCGATCGCTAAATGGATTGTAAATTGCATAATAGAGAATTCCTAATGCTTCGTAGTCGGCTAACTTATTCTCATATTCACTGTTATAGCGTTCAGAAATAACTTCTAAAGATAACAGAGGCATGACATTTTGTTCTTCCCACAAGCCGATCTCTTTCGCCAGTATCATGTTTGACCCCGATCGCCAAAAAACCATCAGGCACGATCGCTGGCTCATCAGGATTATAATGAACAGCCATATCGACACCGAAGTACCAATCATCGCGATTCCCCCAAATAGAAGCTAATATACTTAGCAATAAATTGGGAATGTCGTTCTGTAACTGGTTATCCACAGGTGTTTCGTCTGACGATGGCAATTCTTCAGCAGTTGGAAGAATTCGATTCTTGGCGTAGGTAATGTTGACCATAGCTCGTTCAATCGATTGTGTTGAATGAATACGATTTTAACAGATTTCCCAAGTTTTCAGCTCAGAATATGGCGAATGCGATCGCAGATATTTACTTGGCTCTGGTAAGCCTAGACATGCGATCTCAAAATTATTACAGAATTTTTTGGAATATACTGATAGTATCTTGCTGAATCAATACCCATCAAACCTATGGTTGTGCAGACCCTGATTCGTCAAAAATCTATTGAAGAATATCTCGTAGAAGAAGAAACTGCCGAACAGCGCAGCGAATATTGCAA
>Ga0209990_10002174_pt1 | contig 15625 bp, 13 predicted proteins | sample NOAtaG_6_FD_187304 | JGI IMG/M metagenome (GOLD analysis project Ga0209990, IMG submission 187304) | Freshwater lake microbial communities from Lake Erie, under a cyanobacterial bloom - NOAA_Erie_Diel5S_2200h metaG (SPAdes) (version 2) | ecosystem: Environmental > Aquatic > Freshwater > Lake ...
CACCATCGGTCAAAGCATGGGGGCATTGCGGCTGGGGTTGTCTCTTTCATCGCTGATCTTTCAACGTAAAGTGCTTACTCTTTAACGATTATACTCGATTTGATCTTTATTTGGCGTTTAAGTCCCAGTAGTTATTTTTATTTTAATTGCTATTAAGAAATATTACAAAATTCTCAAAACTTATTGACAGTTAAATAATTCAAGCAATATGCTTAGATGTAGAGTTAAATAACTTAAAACAACCCTTTAATTTTATGAAGGAACAATATAATGTCAACCTCAACTGAGACGAGTTTTCCCAACGAATTGATGCCTAACTTATTTATAGGTATGACGGGTTCTGATGTAGAAAAATTGCAACAGAAATTACAAGAGTTAGGTTTTTATAGTGGACCCATTGATGGTCTTTTTGGTCAAGGAGTTGAACAAGCTGTCAAAGATTATGAAGACAGTGAAGGACTGGCTCCTGATGGAGTAGCTGGTGTCTTTGTTTTACAAGCTTTAGGTTTGCTAACGATTGAACGAGACCCCGAACCTGAAATTAATTTGAGTGAACCTTAACCCTCCCCAGCACAGCCATTTTAGGAGACAAAAACATGACTTTAATTGCCAATATTCGGTTTAATACTTGCCCTGATACTACTATTATTAACGGACTCAATCAACAACTGGTAAAAGAATTAGACTTGCTAATTCCAGGCAAATTATTAAGACTTGATGATGGCACGCTGAATGTATCTTTTAGTGATCCCGCAAGGTTACTGCCTTTTATCGGTGGGCCAACAGCAAAAGCCAGACTAAAAACAGCGATTGATAATCGTGGTGTAACCCTTCGTGTCAATTCTGCTTATCGAACCTTTGCACAACAGTATCTTCTTTTCCGTGAACATCACTCTGGTCATCCCACAAAATGCGGAATTAGTGCCGTTGCTCGACCCGGAACTAGCAATCATGAAAGTGGTCTAGCATTGGATATACAAAACCCAATGACTTGGCGACCTTTTCTTGAATTTAGTGGCTTAGGTTGGCGATGGTTTGGTCCAAAAGATACTCCTCATTATGATTTTGTTGCAGGAGGAACCGATCTGAGGAAATTTGGCATCATGGCATTTCAAAAACTTTGGAATAAGCATAATCCCAGTGACAAACTTGTTGTTGATGGTGACTTAGGTGGTGCAAATTGGCAGAATTCAGAGACGATTAAACGATTACTAAAAACACCCATTGATGGTTTTTAGTTCAAGAAGTGATTGAAGTAGTGAGGAGTGTTAGAGTGATGAAAGATTTACGATTAATCTTGATACTGTCCCTAGCCTTAATAGGTTGTCAGACAAATTATCCAGATTTTCAAAGTCCTAAATCTCCTTCTACTTTAGAAACAAAAACCTCGATCTCATCTCCTGTTTCGTCGCAAAAACTGTCGCCTATTCCAGAGCATCTTTTAATTTCAGATCAAGGAATTGGCTTCGCTAAATTAGGAATGAATCTTCGACAATTAAAACAAAAGTTGGGATCATCAGCACAATTTAAAGTTGTCTCCCCTTTTATGGTTGATTTCGATGCGATCGCTGTTTCTCAATCAGGTCAAATTCAATACTATGTTATCTATCCTAGTGGGACAACCTTTACTGATGACAGTGTGATTGAATTGTTGTTAACAGATAATCTTAATTATCGTACCGCAGAAGGGGTAGGAGTGGGGACAACCTTACGAGAAGCACAAGCAATTTATGGTAAGGTAATTTTATCTTATAATACTCAAGCTGAGTCGAGAGAAATGGTGAGATTTACTAACTATTCCTCACCCAATATTATTTTCCTTCCTCAAAGGAATACTGATGATTTTGTCGGAATTTATCCCCCTTCCTCAGACGAATATCATGAGACAATAGCATTTGATGATTCAGCTATTATCGAATCTATTTTTGTTGGTCGTTAACCATTTTTCTGTATTTTAATTGGAGTTAAACCCATGATTACAATTACCGAATTTCCAACTAATCCCAAAACTTCAGAACCTTTTGTTTTGAAAGGAACAGCCACTGATCTAGAAAATGGAGATGAATTATTAATCTTAGTTGATGATCAATTTGAAGTGGCACGTCCTCGTGTTCAAGATGAAAAATGGGAAGTCACCTTAATCTTTAATCGAGGAGGTGAACGTTCGGTTGAAGTAATTGCTTCTGATCAAGATAAAGCTCAAATTACCCTAACCCTAGATACAGGTGCGCCAGAAATTATTTCCCGAAGTGTTTGGGGTGCAAAACCTCCCAAAAATTCCTTAGCTAGTCTTCCCAATCCCAAACGCATTACTATTCATCATACTGTTACAGATACGTTACTTCCTACTGCTACTCAAGCAACTGAAGCATCAAGAATGCGTGAAATTCAAAGACAGCATCAAAATAATAATGGGTGGTCTGATATTGGTTATCACTATATTATTATGCCTAGTGGTCGTATTTATGAAGGTCGTCCTAATGGTAAAAAAGGCGCACATGATAAATTTAATGATGGTTTTGGCGTTGCTTTTGATGGCTCTTTTCAAATAGCAGGAAGCAAAATTACTGATGCTCAATTTAATGCTGCGGTTGCGTTATGTACTCAACTTTGCAAAACCATAGGCATTACTGATCCAACCACAAAAGTTCCTACTTCTGTTCAGAGAGTAGGTGAACCTTCACCGCAAAGTCTTCCTCGTATTATTGGCCATCGAGATCGTATTAACACAGATTGCCCAGGAATGCAGGAAGGCACAAGTGTTCGTTTGGAAGAAATTCGTCAAGAGGTTAGACAACGATTATCTTAATGAGATTAAATCTCTGAAGTTGTTAATAAAGTTAGCATCAGAGATTTAATCTATCTCAAAAAAACACCAATTATTAAAGGATAAAATCATGGCTCAAGCAAAAGTAACCGCAAGTTCTCTCAATTTAAGAACTCAACCTAACACCGGTGGTTCTGTTATTGCCTCTTTACCTAAAGATACCATCGTTGATATATTAAAAACCGTTGCTGGTGAAAAACATACAGGTACATCAGGCATTTCTCGTAATGACTGGCATGAAGTAAAAGTTGATGGAAAACAGGGTTTTGTCGCAGCCGGTTTTGTAGAAACTGTAACGTCAACAAATAACAATAATCTCTTGTCCTTTCCCTTAGACACCCCAGCTAATGTGGAAAAATTGGCAAGAATTTTAATGTCTGAATCATCTGTTGGCAATCTCACGGAAAGAAAAGCTGTAGGATGGACGGTATTAAATCGCCTGAAGCGTAATAAAACTAAAGATGTTAGTGATGTTGCAGGTGCTTTTGCTACCAATCAGAATCCTACTCCGGCAATGCGAGATTTAGCTCGTGATCTTCTTCGAGGAAATATTGCTGATTTAACGAATGGGGCAACTCATTTTTATTCTCCTCAGTCTATGCCAAGACAAGGACAATCAACAGGAGGATTTGATGTAGGTGGTGGCTTTGAATTAGTACCTCCTTTGACCCAGGAAACAGGTAAACCAAAGTGGGCAGTAACCTTTCCTTTATCTAATATTCCAGGTGTACGTCCTCATATGTATAAATTTCATATTGCTACTGGTACTGGTCGTGTATCTTAAACCAAATTAGTGTAATATTCAGGCTCTTTCTATGCTGATGACAGAATTAGCTATATCAGAGAAAATGAACAATGAATCTAAAACGTTTCTTGCTTTTGTTTTTCGCAAGTTTTATTTTATCAACAGGTTATAGCCAGAAGTTGTTAAGTCAGTCAGTTATCAATTCTCTCTCTTTTGAGTCTTTTCCTGTTGAAAAAATTATTTGTAACTCGTCTGCTCCTATCAATTTATCTAATAACTCTAATGCTTACAAATTTAGAACAGTTTTAACTGAAGGTGCAAAACAGGGTGTCAATTTTGCTGGACATTATACGATCGTTACTTGGGGTTGTGGAACTTCTTGTCAAGTTCTTGCGGTGATTGACAGGCAAACGGGACAGGTTTATTTTCCTGAAATTGTTGCTTCTGTAGGATTTGATTATCAAATTGATAGTTCTCTTTTAATCGTTAATCCATCTCAAAATTTACAGAAAGTCCCTGAACAATATCGACAGACTTATGGAGAAACTACCTATTATAAATGGGAAAATAATCAGTTTATTCCATTATCTAATTTCCATAAAAATTGAGATTAAACTTTTATTACTATGCCTTGATTAATGGCAAAAACAAACATATTTACTCTAAAAAAGGATACCAAAGTAATGTTTTTATTTACCCAGAAACGATTCTTTCTCTTTGTTTTAATTGTAGGAATGTTCTTGATTTTTCTAAAACCCGTGTATGCAGCAGAGCCTTGTCAAATAGTACCGACTTCTCAGATTTCTTCTATCGATCAGGCTAAATGTTTATTACGTCAACCCAAGATTTTTGGGAATGTGGGACCAACTTTAACCAGTTTACCTGCTCCGTTTGATCAACTCTTAACTAGACCTACCATTGATATCAGTAAAGAGCAATTAAGACGATATCTACAAGCTCAAGGAATTAACGAAGCAGACATTGGCGGTTCATTAGATAAACCTGTCTCACGAACCAATAATAATAATCCCAGGGCAGAGTTGGCTCGTTATTTTATTATTCATGATACCAGTACCCCTAATTTGGGCAATGATACCTTTCCCAATAATATTAATGAAGCTAGTTGGGAATTTAATAATTTCAATAAATATGGCAGTGGTGACAATTCTCCCGCTCATATCATTATTAATCGAGTAGGACAATCCGTCACTCGTAAGGATTTTAATACCCCTTGGCGTTCTACCAGACGAGAATCGGAGCAATTTTGTGGGGTGAATAAATGTAAGGGTTTATTCTTAGCAGTTGAATTAGTTCAACCTAGAAAATGTCAACCAAACTCTGGTCAAACACAGTGTTCTCCACCCAGAAAAAATGATGCTAAATCGCCAGATACCGGCTTTACCAAAGCTCAATTAGATCGCCTAGCAGTTGTTTATATTGCGGCCAGTGTACGGCGCGGAAAATGGTTAATTCCTGCTTTTCATGTTGTTCTTGATCAAATCGTACCGGGTGGACATGATGACCCTCAGAATTTTAACCTAGATCAATGGTCAAAACAACTCAATGACATTTTAACTGAAATTCGTTCTTAGGAGTTAATTATGAACAAATATTTGAGACACTTATTACTAACTATTGCAGGAATTTATCTAATTCTAATGAGTAGTTTTCTCTCTCCGGCATTCGCACAAGTTAGCTACACCCCTCCTGCTCAGTCGGCGAGTGTTTTACGAGATATTCCATTCAATCAAGCTGTTCCGGTTGATGAAGCCTATCGCAAAGAATTTGAAAACTGCGATCAAAAAGATACTTTTAGAGGATTTTCTCTACCAATTATTAGAAGATGTAAGAACGATCCTAATAATGTTAAAGCCTTGTTAAAATTCTCAGACGGAACAATTTTTATCGAATCGAAATTGAGTTTAGATATCGATGGCTCATGGTTAGCGTGTAAAGGACAAGGCGCGCCGACTTCTCAATGCCCAACATCTTTTTCTTGGCCAACGGAAACCCAAGAACCTAATAAATTTGTTGATCCTGATAACTTTGCTTATATCGTCAATCCAGTATCTAATTTTCAAAAAAGTAATGATCCCGGTGGAAATCAATTATTTGAAAAGAAAACAGGGGTTAAGTTAGGAGATTTAGGAGTAGTTGTTTACAAAAATAAGGTGGTTCCTGTATTCGTCGCTGATAGCGGCCCTTATAATAAATTAGGCGAAGGTTCATCCTTACTTCATCAATTAATTGGTGAAGATAAATGCAAACCAGGTAAACGGAGAACTGATGGTAAAACCCGTCCTGATCTAGAAAAAAGATGGACAAGTGATACTTATTGTGAAGACCACAAAGATGTTAGTGTAGATGATAAAGTTCTCTTTTTTATCTTTCCTAACTCCAAGATTTCTGATTTAAGTCCAAGTAATGCGGTTGCGAAAATCAACGCTGAAGCCTTAAAACGCTTTGAAAACCTTAAAGATAATCGTCAAGGGGTGATTCAACTCAATCAACCTCAATCAGGACAAAGTTTTGCTGTTAATACTGCCGTGACATTTTCTGGTACTGCTAACCCAGAAGTTTCCCGAATTAAAGTCAGTATCGGTCCTGGAGGTCTCTTTGAAATTGCCGACCTCAAAAATATTAAAAAAAACTGGACTTTTCAGCAAGTTTTTAACACAAAAGGGATCGATAGACCTGTGACTATTCAACCTTTCAATGCTACAGATAAACCGCTTAAACCTCTGAATTTTACGATTACCATTCAATAGTTCATTCTGTTCTTTTGTATTGACTTTCAGGAGAATTAAACCCATGGCTAACAAAACTCTCAAAGCATTAACCAACACCGTTATTAAGTCTTTACCTCAAGATAGCATTGGCTTAAGTGATTCCCAGAAAATTACTTTACCTGAAGATGCTACTTTAGAAATCTTGCAATATCGTTCTGCACCTAATAATCATTGGGAAATTCAATTAGTCACTCCCCAAAATGGTCTTGTCACTTGGTTTGCTTTTATCTCCCATGTCGAAATATTTTCTGATCCTAACTTCAAGAAAACTTTAGTAGAGACAGCTACTGAAGAATGGGAATTTTTTGAAAAAGGAACTAAAAAAGAACGAGAAGATGGCTTTTGGCAAAGAGTGGTTAAATATTGGAAAGAAGCTCTTAATATACACCATATTGATACTCCCGATGAAGTAGGAGACGGTATAAGAAATCCTTGGTCAGCTGCCTTTATTTCTTGGATCATGACAAAGGCAGGTGCAGCAGACAAATTTAAGCGTGATGCGAGTCATTCAGTTTATATTCACGATGCCGTTCAAAAACGTAAAAATCGAGTGGTTGATGCCCCATTTATTGCTTTTAAAGTTGATGAAATCACGCCAGAAGTAGGGGACTTAGTTTGTGCGCCAAGGGCAAGTTCAGTAGATTTTGTTAAATATGACACATCCCCACCTTATGCTTCTCACTGCGATTTAGTGGTGGCAAAAAGAACGAATGAAATTGATATGATTGGGGGCAATGTTGAAGATTCTGTGAGTAAGACAACTATTGAATTGAATGCAGAAGGAAAAGTAATTCCTAATGGAAAAATTCTGGTTAACGGGAATCCAGCTACAAAACGACCTTGGTTTGTAGTGATTAAAAACCTTCTCTAATTTGTTTCTTTCGTTATTTACTTTAACTTTCAAGGACAAAGTTATGGCTACCTTACAAGATATTATCAACGAAAGTAAAACCCTAACCCGTTCCCAACTAAAAACGGACAAAGGGTTAGTAATAGAAATTCAAACCAAACTCGCTAACCTAGGATTTTACCCCGGCGGCGGTTGGATTGATGGAGATTTAGGAGAATCCAGTAGTTTTTCTTGGACTGGATTAATTGATTTTTGTAAAAAAATTGGGAGTCTTCCCATTCCCTCGGATACCCTAGCTATCAATAAAGAGATTGCCCAAAAATTGCTAACAACCAAGCAAGTTGACTCGGTTCTTAAAGCAGCTACTCAAAATTCAATTCTTACCCGTCTTCAACAAATTCAAACCAGATCACCAATTATTAATAAAAACACCCCTCCTTCTGCTTTTGTATCTCGAAGTATTGAGCAATCTCCTTTCAAACCATTTATCATTAATTATCCCAATTTCTTAACCCAGAAACCCGACGGAACCTCTCTAATTTCCTCTGGTGATACTTTGGTACTTTCTGATGGTAGAACGGTTAACTTTAACGACTATCCTAATTGCGGAAGTCAGCCAAATATTGACAATAATGGTTTAAGTTTTCTTCCTAGTAATATCTCTCATGCTTGTCTTTGTATCGGAAGTTTTAAAGATAGTAATAGCCCGATTAAAGCCAGATGGTTAGGAAAAGATGCCCTAACACCTGTTACTTTATGGTGGAGTACCACTAAATTTATTGGCGTTTTAAATACAGTTTGTCAAATTAATCAAAACTCAATTAATACAGATATTGATGATTGTGTGATTGCTTCTCACCGATTTAATGATTTAGTAAGAGATATGGTGAGTTATCAGGGACTATCTTCTAATCGTATTGGGGCTTTATTTAAAAGCTTTAGTAAAAGAGAAGTTTTAAGTAATTGGATTGAAACACAAACAGGAAGTGTTAGTCTAAATTTTACGGGTTCCTATGGAGAAGATTCCTTAATTTTTCCAGCAAGAATTAAAGATACAACGACAGGAAATATTGTCTTATCTTCAGGGGATGTTGGTGCGGCTACTTCAACTAATTCCCTGTCAGCCTACGATCTGGTACGCCTAATTTCAATGTTAGGATGGCATTTACATTTACCCAATAATGCTAAACTTCCCTCAGCCCAATGGAAAAGTTTAGAAAGCATAGTTCGGGCAATGGGTCATGATACAGCACGATATGTAGATGTAGCTTTTGAAACCTTGGGAGTTATGAATATTATCAGTGAACCTGTGATTATTTCAAAAGTAGGTTGGGGAAACATATCTGCTACTTCTGGGTCAATGACTTATACCGTATTTGTTAAATTTGTTGATCGACGTTTTACTCCTGCAAAATTAAGAACTTTCGCCTTATCTTTACGTTGTCTGAGTCCAGTTTCTTCTGATTTTGATGGGAGAGATACCAATTTAGCCGCCGCTGTCACCGAAATTGTCCGCCGCATTTTAACCGAGGAATTGCCTTAATCTACTTTGGTCATAACTAAAAACAAAAACTTGTAAAATCAATAGTGAGGTCTTAAAAATGAACCTAGGAACCCTTCTCGAAATTATTGTTGCTCTAATTTTTATCTACTTAGCTTCCAGCCTTATTATCTCCGAATTACAGGAACAATTGGCCGCCTTATTAGAATTTCGGGCTAGAAATTTAAAAAAAGCTCTGGAAATATTCTTGGGGAAAAATACGGTGGAATCTTTGTACAATAATGGATCGTTATTATCAAGTTTCAATCAATACACTAATTTTGGGAAGTCAGTTGGTCCTTCCTATGTTGAACCAAAAGTTTTGGCAGAGTCTCTAATTAGTCTAGTTAATAGTCAACTTTCAGATAATGAAAAATTATTAAAAGCGGATTTCTTAGGAAATAATCTTGATCAACAAAAAACAGGAATCTTTAAGAAATTAGCTAGTATTTCTGATTTTTCTAAAATAGACAAAACGGCTATTGACAGATTGATACAAATAGGTTACAGCACCAAACTCAAATATGACAATCCAACTCTGGAGAATTTTGTTGATGAAATAGCCAACACTTTTACTCAAATTATGGAGCGAACATCGGGGGTATATAAAAGAAATGCCAAGGGTGTATCTTTTGCTTTTGGTTTTTTAGCGGCTGCCTTGCTCAATATTGATAGTTTTTATGTCATTGAGCAACTATCCAAAAATTCCAATTTAAGACAGGGAATTAATCAGGTAGCGACAGAAGTTTTTCAGACTAATGAATCTTGTTTTAAAGACGCTAAAGATGATCCTAACAAAGTCGCTGAATGTACAGAAAAATTACAAGCCAGTGTCAAGGACTTAGAAAAAATTAATCAACCTTTGCCGCTTGGTTGGGATGAAAAAGGATGGTTTAATGGTGAACAAATAAAAGAACAAAATGGCTTGTTACAAGCTATATTTGGCTGGTTAATGACAGGAGTAGCCGTGGCGATGGGCGCACCTTTTTGGTTTGATATTTTAGGGAAGCTTATCAATGTGCGTAATACTGGCAAACCCATATTTCCTAATACTCAGAAATAAATAATTATTGCTGTCACTTTAACGATTTTCCATCAATCCTCAAACCAGTCCTTTCTCAGATTATTTCTAGTCATTTCTTGTCTTTTTCTCTTTTATTGCCTATAATTTTCTTAATCCTCACTTTTCTGGTTAACAAGGAGAATACAATCATGCAACCTCTCAACTTTTCTATTATCCAAGAGATCAAACATCAAGGAATTTGTGATGCTTCTGCAGCCACTGCTTTAGGAGAAAATAAATTTGTTGTTGGTAATGATGAGGCGGATCCAAAATTAGGTAATTTTCTCTGGATTTATTCCTCTCAAGAGTCGGGAAAAGCCCTGAAAACAATTGACATTAATAGTTGGGTGAAGAACAATCTTAAAAATAAAGAAATCGACTTGGAGGGGGTAACTGTGCTAAATGACATAATCTATTGGATTACTTCCCATGGCCGCAATAAAAATGCCGAACAAAAACTCCCTCGTCATCAATTTTTTGCCAGTAAAATTACCGATGACGGCTCTAGTATAGTTCAAGTGGGTGAGTCTTATACTCAGTTAGTCTTGCGCGATATTATCGAAGACTCTCAATTGGCTGAAATATTTGATTTCAAAACGGCAGAAACCAAAGCTCCTAAAGCTGAAGGAGGATTAAATATTGAAGGTTTAACGGCAACTCAAGACGGAAATATCTTAATCGGTTTTCGTAATCCCATACCAAGTAATAAAGCTCTTTTATTAACTCTAAAAAATCCTTACAGTTTAGTTAATAATTCCAGCAATGCTCGGGCTGATTTTGGTGATCCTATCCTGTTAGATTTGGGAGGATTAGGAATTCGTAGCATTGAATTTTGGCCTGCTTTAGAAGTATATTTAATTATTGCTGGAGAATTTCATGGAGGCGATCAATTTGTTTTCTATACTTGGTCAGGAAAAAAAGAAGATGCACCGGAAAAGATAGAATCACTGCAATTCCCTGACGGTTTTCGTCCAGAAGCTTTGTTGTTTTATCCCCATTTCCCAGATCGCTTTCAGATTTTAAGCGATGATGGTACAATCGAGCGAGTTGGTAATACTCCCTGTAAAAATACCGATAAAAATAATCCCGAAAAATATTTCCGCAGTATTTGGGTAAAAGTTAATTAATACCAATTCTCACCCATAAAAACTACAGATCGAATTATCGAATTTAAGTTCCCATTTTTAAGGGAGATGCCGAAGGTAGGGGGATCGAACTCTTGTAGCCGGATTTTGGAGAATTGATATAATTAGACATCCCTCTTAGTGGAACCTCAACAAAACCTAGAACAAAAATAGCTTTAAACCCATATAGGGATAAGCTTTAAGCTCAAAAAAACCGTTGATCACGTCTTTTCAATGGTTTTTTATCCTAGAAGCTCTATCTCAAGGTCGCGAGAGGACTCCCGTTAAACCGCGTAGCGGTTAACGGGAGATAAATCGCCACCGGAATGAAACTAACGCGGTAGCGTTTCCACTTTTGGGGAGTTTTGGTTCTCGACGTATTTTTTTAGTTGTTCGACAGTAAGTAGTCGTGCAAAATTAATTTCTTGGTTAGGATAGGCAAAAGGCAAGAGGCAAAAGGCAAAAGCTTGATCGAAATGTGTAATTAATTTTGCTTAGGTACTTAACTCCGCCACAACTAGCCACGAAATAAGCTCCCGTCCAAAAATAAGGTTTATTGTCGAAATACTTGGCCGCCAAATCCAGAAATTCCTTTCTAATTAATGGGACTACTAACTGTTTTAAGGTTAGCGATTAATTTGGATAAAGCGATGTCAGGCTTGTCATCGATAATCAGGTGAACGTAATCCGATTCACCGTTGAAATCAAGCAACACGCTTTCCCATTTCGTCAGCGTTGATACAAAGATTTCTTGAAGTCGGGCTAAGATTTCATTGTTAATAGCAATGGTCGGTATTTGATGACGAATATGACGTGAGCGGTAAGTCTATAAACAGAGCAAAATTTATGATTGTAATCGGTTGACATATTAGGCGGTAAGTGTTATAATCTAATTTTACATCACGAAACGAACGACAGTGATAACGCTTACCTACCAGTACAAACTAAAGGTAAACAGACAACAGAAACGGGAGATAATCCACATTCTTGATGTTGCCAAAAGCGTTTACAATTACGCACTCTCGGAACGGAAAGATTGGTTAAACTCTCGAAAGTGTCTTGCGGATCGTTGTTCGTTAGTTTCCGAGTACATAATTCCTGCGGATGAACCCTATCCAAATTACTTCGTTCAAGCTAAAAATCTAACGGAAGCTAAAAAAGTTTACCCGATATTAAAGACGGTTAACGCTCAAGTTTTACAGCAAGTCTTAAAAACTTTAGATAAGGCGTTTGACCAGATAAAATCGAAAGGCTTCGGCTTTCCTAGATTCAAGAAAAAGATGCGGAGTTTTGTTTTTCCTGCGCTGTCAAAAAACTTTCTAGGTGATGAATACTTAAGTTTTCCACAATTGGGAAAAATTCGGATTAGGAAATCTAGGAAGTACCCGTCTGGGTTCGAGCCTAAACAAGCTCGAATTATCCAAAAAGCGTCGGGATTTTACGTTTCGGTTTCCTTCCAATCTCCGGAATTAGTTCCCGATATGACAGTAGGGAAGACCTGTTTAGGAATTGACGCGGGGATTGAGAGTTTTGTCGCTACTTCACGGGGAGATTTAATCAAAGCCCCTCGATTTTTGTTGAAAGTACAGAGTAAGCTTAAATTGCTACAAAGACGCTTGAAACGGAAAACTAAAGGCTCTAGCAATTGGTTAAAACTCCAAGAGAAGATATCGAGATTACACGAAAAAGTGTCTAATACTCGTAGAGATTGGCACTTTAAATTAAGTCATTACCTTTGCGATCTCGCTGATAATATTTTCGTTGAAGATATTAACTTCGTTTCGTGGTCTAGAGGGATCGTTAGAAAACAATCTCTAGATTCGGGTATCGGTAGTTTTATTAACGAGATATTACCGTTTGTCGCTTGGAAACGGGGAAAATATTATCTTAAGGTCGATAAAAACGGAACTTCGCAAGAGTGTCCGAATTGTGGCGCGATTACTGGCAAAAAAGCGTTATCGGAAAGAGTTCACCGGTGTGATTCTTGCGGTCACATCGAACCAAGAGATACGGCATCAGCAAAGGTAATTGAGAACCGAGGAAAAAACGCGGTCGGGCTGACCGTGTTGGAAAACGCTCGCGGAGGCGATTTGACGGGGATCGACCGGGTTAAACCAGGTCGATCTAGTTAAAAGCCTAAGAACCGAGAATCCCCCGCTACACCGCGCGAGCGGTTAGCGGGGGAGAGTCAATAACCTTTTTCTCTTATCCAGAGGACTTCTGGGTTCGCAAAGGGACAAAAAAGTGTGGAGAATCCTCCCATAATCGCTACAATTTTTCTAGAGGCTAAGTATTGCCCTCATTCAAGTTCTTTTGTACTCATTAAAAACCATGAAAATTCTTCACGGTACTTGGATTCCCCAATCAACGGATGAATTTATTCAGAAGGGTAGCTTTTATCTTTGGGGAGAAACTAGCACCCCGAAAAAGAGTCGCACCACTGCTGATAATTATCATCCTTTTCAGTTAAGCAAAGAAGAATTAACTAGCTTTCTCACTGGAGAGTTAGGAATAGTTCAATCGAATTATAATCCTCTTAGTCGGCAATTTGTCCCCCGCTACTTTCTTTTACCTAGTCACGAGAATCAACCTTTACCCTCCTTAGAATTACTGCGTTATCTAGAAAAAGAACCCCCAGAAAATAGCCAATGGCAATCTTGGCAAATTGATTGTTATCCCCTTAATCCTGTACTTAAACTGCTCAATGATCTGCACTTTATCTGTCTTTACAACTCCTCAGAGATTCAGTTAGGTGCAGATTTACTTTTTTGGTATCACTACAGTCAAGCTTTTAAAGAAATAATTCTCAAAGATAACTATATTCCTGCTTTTAAATATCGAGAATTAGCCACAGATAACAAGAAAACCGCTAACTTTGCCATCTATCCTCTTTGGGAAATTATATCAGCAACCTACGAAACCAATCTCGATCGCTATCTCGAATATCTTCCCCGCATTTGTCTTGCTGGTGCTGAAAATCCCCATGCTTCACCACAATTATACGATCCCAAAACCCTACTCCGGCACTTCTCCGAATGTCTCCTCAATGAAATTGTCACTAATACGGCAATTCCTGCCAGTTTTGATAAAAAAATTAGCGAGACAATTATAGGTGATTGCTTCTCTGTGACTAAGACTGCTGGATTTCTGCAAACCGCTGCCGCTTTAGAAAAATATCAACAGTGGCAAACTTGGAGACAGCAATTACTAGGAGACCAAAATATATCTAATTTTACCCTGGGTTTTAAACTAACCGAGGCCCCAGAAAATAATATTGAACAGTGGCAAATTACTTTTATCCTCATCTCTAAACAAGACCCCTCCCTGCGATTAGAATTAGACGAATATTGGTATGCAGTACCCGAAAATAGAACAAGCATACGAGCGCATTTTGGTCAAGATTTAGACAAAAATATTTTACTAAGTTTGGGTTATGCTGCCCGTATTTATCCCCCCATTTGGCAAGGATTAGAAACGGATAAACCGACGGGATTTTCTCTCAACCTTACAGAAGCTTTTACTTTCTTAAAAGAAACTGCTTGGATTTTAGAAGATGCGGGATATAAGGTAATTATTCCCGCTTGGTGGACTCCCCAAGGTCGTCAACGCGCCAAAGTTCGGCTAAAAACTACTTCTAAATCGGGCAAATCTACCCCCGTTAGTAAAGGGATTTTTAGCCTCGAAAACATTATTGAATATCAATATGAACTAGCCATCGGTGAAGAAACTATTAGTCAAGAGGAATGGCAACAATTAATTAATACCAAAACACCCCTAGTTAAATTTCGAGGTCAATGGGTAGAATTAGAACAAAATAAAATGCAGCAAATGCTGGATTTTTGGCAGAAATATCAGCAGGAAAATCCTGAGATGAATCTGATTGAATTAATGAAAAAAGCTGCCGAATCCCCAGAGGAGATTATTGTTGAAACCGATGAATTTTTGGGTTCTATGCTAGAGAAATTACAAAATCCTAGTCAACTAGAACCGATCGAAAATCCTCCCCAATTACAAGGAACGCTGCGGGAGTACCAAAAGCGTGGAGTTGCCTGGATTCAATACCTGGAACAATTGGGTTTAAATGGTTGTCTTGCTGACGATATGGGATTAGGAAAAACCCTACAGGTAATTGCTAGATTGGTTGGGGAAAGAGAGGGAGATAATAATGTTTTACCAACTCTGCTAGTTGCACCCACTTCCGTGGTGGGAAATTGGGCAAAAGAAATTGAAAAATTTGCCCCCCATCTTCAGGTTTTAATTCATCATGGTAGTAAGCGCTATCAAAATGAGAACGAATTTCAGATAGTAGCTAGTCACAAGGATATCGTCATTACTTCTTTTACCTTAGTTCGCAAGGACTTGAAATTATTTAACTCGCAATCTTGGCAACGTTTGGTAATTGATGAAGCACAAAATATCAAAAATCCTAAAGCGGCACAAACTAAAGCAATCTTAAGTTTATCTGCACAACATCGTCTCGCATTAACGGGAACTCCAGTAGAAAATAGACTGCTTGATTTATGGTCAATTTTTAACTTCCTTAACCCCGGTTATTTAGGCAAAGAAACTCAATTTCGTAAAGCTTTTGAAGTGCCAATCCAAAAACAAAATGATCGTCTCCAGTCCACGGTTCTCAAAAAATTAGTGGAACCTTTTATTCTGCGTCGGGTAAAAACCGATAAGCAGA
>Ga0209990_10002176_pt1 | contig 15622 bp, 23 predicted proteins | sample NOAtaG_6_FD_187304 | JGI IMG/M metagenome (GOLD analysis project Ga0209990, IMG submission 187304) | Freshwater lake microbial communities from Lake Erie, under a cyanobacterial bloom - NOAA_Erie_Diel5S_2200h metaG (SPAdes) (version 2) | ecosystem: Environmental > Aquatic > Freshwater > Lake ...
AAAGGTGACGCATAACTACTAAATATCATCAGTTCAAAAAATTGCACCATGACTTCAACGCAAGTAAATACAGATAAACTTTGCAACTTCATTATTCAAAAATTTGAAGATGGAGAGCTAAACAATGATAGCTTGGTGCAAATAATTGAACTATGTGGAGGTTATTTAAATTTAAAAACCATTTCTGATTATGCTCAAAAAAACAAAATGAGTTACAACGGTGTAAAAAAACATCGTAAAATACAAACTGTTTTTAATGTTAAATTCGTAATTGATAATGATTAAAAACGAAAAACAACCCTATCAAAATAATGGTAGGGATTTTTTTTATAAGTTTGTAAAGAATTAAACAACAATATTATGGATGATGGAATTTATTCAATAAGTCAGTATATCGATTGTAAACCAAATTTATTAACTAAAATACAAGCGATTGATAATTTAATTTCAGCAATGGAATTAAAATTAGTTGACACGGTGGGGCAAGTGAACTATTCCGAATACTCACTTGATGATGGACAAATGAAAATCCGAACGGTGTATCGAAGTCCGAATGATGTTTTGGCTGGTATCGATGCTTTAGAAAAGTTAAAACAACGATACATAAATCGATACAACGGACGTAGAACTGTTTTCAGAGGTGGACAATTTTAAACAATAAAAGATGAAAATATTAGGATTTGAAGTTCCATTTTTTGGAAGTAAAAAAGAAGAAAAAGTTGAAACTAAATCAACGGTTTACACTCCAGTAGGTGACAACGGTTATAACGGGTCATATTGGCCAATAGTAACTAAGCGATTTGACGGTGAAAAAACTCCTGGAGAGTTGGGTGTTGTTGTTAAAAACATTCCGTTATTTTTAAATTTACGTTTACGAGGTTACGATGCTTTTGTAAAAACTGATACCGTTAAATTGTTGGTAAATCGTAGGTTGCAGTATGTTATTGGTAACGGTTTGAAATTGGAAAGTGAACCAAATAAAACAGTTTTAAAATCGGAGGGTATCGAAGATTTGCCAAAAGAATTTCAAAGGTTAGTTGAGGAGCGTTGGAAAATTTACACTCGATCGAAATATGTAGATTTTGAAAAGAGACGAAATCTACATGGACTTGCAAAGGATTTTTATTCAGATAAATTCAAAGGCGGTGACTGTTTAGTAATTTGTCGATTTGAAGAAAAAGGAGTTACTGCACAATTTATTTCAGGCGAACACGTTGGAACGCCTTTTCCGGGAGATGAAAGTCTAAGCGAACAATTACAAAACACTACAATTAGCCATGGTATCGAATGTAATGAAAGAGGTGAACACGTTGCGTATTATGTTTGGACTAAAGGCGAAAACGGTGACTTAGGTAAATACGAAAGAATACCGGCATACGGTGAAAAAAGTAAAAGACGTTTAGCGTGGATGATTTACGGACAATGTTTGTCACCCGATCAAAAGAGGGGCGTTCCGGATTTCGCACAAATTTTGGAAAAGGTGTCGAAGTTGGATAGATATACTGAGGCATCAGTTGGAAAAGCTGAACAAGCTGCAAAGATTTTATTTGCAATTGAGCATGAACAATATTCAACGGGTGAAAATCCAATGGATGCAATTGTTAAGAAAAAAATGCGAGTTGTTGAGGACAATTCTAATTTAGATGGATATACATTGTCGGATGGACTTGCAAATCGAATAGTTGAGACAACAACAAATCAAACATTTAATTTACCACCGGGAGCGAGTTTAAAAAATTTTGGTACAAACATCGAAAGTGATTATGCGGATTTTCATGATAAAAACCAAAACGATATTTTTTCAAGTTCAGACACACCTCCAGAGGTTGCCAGACAAATGTACAATTCAAATTATTCCGCTTCACGTGCTGCTATAAACGGTTGGGGTCACATAGTTGATATAGACCGTCAAGACTTTGCAAATCAATTTTACAGACCGTTTTATCGTTTGTGGTTAGAGTTTGAAGTATTGACAAATAAAATTGAGGCTCCGGGATTTGTTAGGGCTTTAATTGAGGATAATTTAATGGTTATTGAGGCATATACAGCTTGTAGGTTTACTGGTAAAAATATGCCACATATTGACCCATTAAAAGAGATTAAAGCGATTAGAGAGGCTTTAGGAAATCCAAAAGAAGGTATAACGCCTTTAATTAGCCATGAACAAGCTACTGAAATAGCTGGATATGGTGATTTTGAGGAAAATTATTTGGAGTATAGAGAGGAAAAAGATTCATTAATTAAAAACGAGGAAATAGATGTCAATTCAAGTCAAATTACGGAATAATGTTCCTGAATGGAACGAAAAGAGACGGTATAAGGTAAACGATATTGTTAGTTTGGATGGAAGGGTTTACCAAAACAAAACGGGTGCAAATTCAAGTCCAGATTCATTAACTGACTGGGTAATGGTTAAAGATTCTTTAACGGGGACTTTTGAGAGTTATCAAAATATGTTTCCATACGTTGATTCAAATGATTTTACAGTACCGATTAATTTAGTAATTGTATCAGTTCTTTACAATGATATTGATACGGTTGAGTTTTCAAAAACGGGTACTACATTAAATATTTCAACTGATTTATTTAGTGGTGATGTTATTAAAGTAAGAGGAGTTTTAGTATAAATTTTAAACAATTATAATTATGAAAAAAAGTTTTTTTATTTTGCTTTTATTAGTAGCGAATTTTGTGTTTAGTCAGGGCGGTTACAGTCCGATTAGTAGATTAAGGTTAACCACTACACCAGTTGAGAGTAATTCCAATACTCAAATTTTAGTGAGGGATGGGAGTTCAGGAAATGTGAATTATGTTAGAAAGGATTCTTTAGTTGTTGTACCAAATTTAGACAAAGTTACGGATGCTGGTGCGGTTACTGCAAATTCTTTATCAGTTGGAGGTGTTGGGATAAATACAACCACACCAGAGGCAGTTTTAGACGTTGTTTCAACTGAAAGTGGTATTTTGATACCAAGATTAACCGAAAGCGAAAGGGATGCTATTTCTGATCCAATTAACTCAATGTTGATTTTTAATTCAGATATTGAAAATTTTCAATTTTATTTTGATTCTGTTTGGTATGATTTAGGTGGAGGAGATTTGCAAACTGTTACTGATTTAGGAAACCTTACTACAAATGAAATTGTAATCCAGATAGATGATGATATTACCCAAATAGGGCAAGGAGCAATATTGTTGAGTTCATCAACATCCATAAATGAAGTCAGTAACACAGGTATAAGTGTAAGGGGTGGTATGGCTCATTTAAGAGTTTTTGATGATGTAGGCGAGTTGCATTTAGGAGATATTGATGGTGAAGGATCAACTATAAAAACTTCAGATTTAAGCGAAAATAGACAACTACTAATACCAGATTTATCTGGAACAATCGCTACAGCGGAAACCACCATCCCACTATCAGGAACAACAGAAGGGAATCCGGTGACGGGGGATGTTGAGGTAGATAATTTCAAAGGTTTTATCAGTAAATTAGATGGAGATAATTACGGAAGAATAGAGTTTGACGAGATTTTTCCGAGATTATATTATGTTTTATCGGAAACTGATTTAAAAACTGTTGGTGCAACATTAACAGATACTCAATTTCTTTTGCAAGACGAAAATTTACCAAATTTCAAAGGTATAGTAGCAACAAATGATTATTCCACAGTTGACCCAACAAACAAACTTGTCTACGCTCAAAGGCAGTATGTAGAAAATCAATTCGGAAAACTAATTTCATTAACCACTACTGAAATATTAGCGATTGTAAGTCCAGAAGAAGGGCGTTTGTATTACAATTCAACTTTGAATGATGTTGTTTTTTACGATGGAAGCAACTGGAAAAAACTATCAGACTCAAATATGTAGATTATGAAAGATTTAGTAAACGCATATCCAATAAGTAAAAAGCATTTAGTAGGCTTTGGAGTATCATTTATTTTTTGTGTATTATTTGGGTTGTTCAATCTCATGGGATGGAACGACCTTTGGTATTTAGATGAATGGTTTGGTTTTGAAATTAGAATAAACCCGTTTTTTTGTCAAACGTTGATTGTTTTTTTTATGGGATTTTGGGCTAACTGGCTTTGGGAGCATTTTCAACAACGAAATTTAGAGGAAAAACCAACGAAAAAAGATACTTATTTCGATACTTTGTACTTCATGATTAGTTCATATTTAGGTTTTCTCTTTGTTGAATTGCTTTTGGTTATTTTTAATTAACTATTTTTGTTGAAATTTTAAATACAAAAAATATCATGGGAGACATTTTAATTAATTTCGGTTTAGGCTTAGCGGGGATGCTTTTATACACCCTATTTAAAGCAAAGGATTACGTTTTCAACAACGAATTTGTGTTATCTACTTTGTTGTTGGAAAATTGGAAGGCGTGGGTTTGGAGTGCTTTAGTTTTATTTGTTATTGTTGTTGTTTTGTATGTAGAACCTACTTTAAAGGAACCTTTAAAAGCTGTTTTTTCAGTTGATTTAGATGCGTCTCCGGGTGGTTTCTTTATGTTTGGAGCGACAATAAATCTACTTTTAAAACCAACTGGAGCAAAGACAAAAAGAAAAAGTATTAACAATTAAATTTAATCAAAATGAAAAGATTTGCAAATACAGCAGAACAAGAGGCTATCGACAAAGCAAATGAGATTTTAGCAATGGCCGGTTTAGTGATTACAGAAACGCAACCAACAAAAGGAGGTTCTGGTGCAGTGATTCCAACAAAGGGATTTTAAAATGAAAAAAGACGAAATAGTTTTAATTTTCTTTTTGGTTTTCACGCTAATTTACGCAACCATTGGAGACCCAAATAACGAGACGTGGAGCGGTTTATATTTCATTGTAAACTACTTCACTTTGCTCGTTTTATTCGCTTCATATCGTTCAAAAATAATTCGATTAATTGGTATTTCGTTGTCGTTATCCATTTTAGTTTATATCGTTTCAAAATATTTCCTACATTTGGAAATCGAAAGATACTATACCATTGTGCCTTTTACTATTTGTTTAACCGGATTAATACTTATTGAAAGAAATGAATCACGTAGGCGAAAAAATATTTAATTTAGCAACGTATGGAGTTACGTTTGCTGGAATAGCTGTAAATTTTGAAACTATTAAAAGTGTAATTTTATTTGTGGGTGCTTTGGTTCTTTTAGGTATGCAAATCTATTTACACTTGATTAAAATTAAAAACGAGAAAGATGCTAAAAACAAGCGAGATAATTAAAAAATACGGTAAACCAAACCAACAAGGGAGTTATTTAACTACTATTAATTTGCCTTATCCAATGCGTTTAGCTTGGGACAAAAAAACAACTGTAAACAGAATGCGTTGTCATAAGTTGATAGCGGATGATTTTTTAGCTGTTTTTAATGATTTGCTAAAACATTATGGACTTGAAAAAATACAAGAGTTGGGAATTGATTTGTTTGGAGGTTGTTTTAATTTTAGAGCAATGCGAGGGGGTTCAGATTACAGCCGTCACAGTTGGGGTATTGCAATTGATTTAGACCCTGAAAGAAATAAATTAAGAGAAACTTCAAAAACGGCACGATTTGCACGTCCTGAATATAAACCAATGATTGATATTTTTTACAAACATGGATTTATAGGATTAGGACCAGAGCAAAATAGAGACTGGATGCACTTTGAAAAAAACGAATAAAACATGAGTACTTGTAGCCAAATTTGGGAAATGAAAGACCACTTTAGCGGTGACACTTTCAAAGAAAAAATTATCACATTAAAAAATGATAACGACACTCCAATTGACATAACAGATTGTGCTTTTTTATTTCAATTTCGTAAAGCAAAAATCGGATTAAATGATAATCCGGTTTCTTTTTTTTGGAGTAGTTCCGATAATTCAATCGAGATTGTAGATGCTGAAAATGGACAATTGAAATTGAATAAACAAAACATTTCAGTTGATCCTTCGGATTACGTTTCAGACTTTCAAATCACATACGCAAATGAAGACGTAGAAACTTTGTTTAATGCGAAAATAAGAGTAATTCAAAGTATTTCAGGATAATGAAAATAATAATTCAGGAAACGGTAAATAATACGGTTGTTGAGGTTGTGTATCAAACAACGGTTGTTTCAATAAAGGATAATGTTTCTTTTTTGGAATTAGTTGATGTTATGGATAGTTCATATACTGGTAAAGATGGATATGTTCCAATAGTAAATGAGACAACTGGTAAACTTGAATTGAAAGCACCAACTGGTGGTCTGTCTGGTAATGTTAGTGCTGACAATGTAACCGAAACATTAAGTAGGGTTTTTGTAACTCCACCTGAAAAAACAGCGATTACACACTCAAATAGAACGATTTTAGATGCAATTACAGAAGCTTTTACCACAACTTTGAAAACCGCTTATGATAGTGCGGTTGCATGGATTTCAACAAACGGGGCAAATGTAATTAGTGCTTATACTTGGATTCAAACAAATGGAAGTGCATTATTATCACATTTGAGTAACACGTCAAATCCACATAACACAACGGCTTCACAAGTAGGTTTAGGCAACGTTAACAATACAAGTGATTTAAACAAGCCTATTAGCAATGCAACGCAGACGGCATTAGAAGGTAAAGAAAATAAAACAGAATCGTTTTTTTTAACAGCAGCTTATCCTTTACAATCATCTCCACCAATAACAGCTTTACAGTCGATAATGGGACAAACACACGATGTAGTTGCGGGGACTTATAGATTTAAAGTGAGATTTGCGGGGAGCGGTTTTGCAAACTCAGGAAGTATACAATTTGGCATGTTAGGTACAGCACCTATAACACGTACTGCATGGGATTCAAACGCAAATAAAGTAACTTCTTTCCCAACTACAAATCAAATTATTGTTTCAAGCATAACAAATGGACAATCAATTACATCCGCATCTGCTGGTACATTAGCACAAGGACTTATTGAGGGATTGGTTACTTTTTCAGGCTCAGGAACGTTTATACTTGCAATTGGAATGAGTACTGCTGCTGCTGCATCGATTAATACAGGAACAATTGAATTAACTAAAATAAATTAACAATGAAAAAATCATATCACTTTAAAAACCTAATTTTTGGAATTATCATAGCTTTGATTATGGCTTTGTTTTCAGGTTGTAGAACGGTAAAAAAAGACGTTCAAAAATCTGAAAAAGAAACTATCGAAAATGTAGATTCAAGTAAAACAGAAAAAAAAGATGTTAAAAAGGATGTAAGAAAGTTCAAAACATCAAAAACGGCCAACGCAAAAGTAAAACAAAGAAAGTCGATTAAAGTTGAGCCTATTGATACTACAAAGCCTATTGAGGTTGTTGATTCAAAAGGAGAAACAACAAAAGTATTTAACGGTAAAGTAGTGTTTACGGATGAAACTGAAACAGATAATTCAATAAAGGAAACTAAAACAGATTCAACGGCTAATTTTACGGAAAATAGTAAAACAGAAACAACGGTTAATTCCGAAAAAAAGGAAAGTCAGGAAAATGAAAATTTGAACTTGGATGCTAAAGGTGGATTGTTTTGGGTTTTACTACCTTATGCACTTTGGATATTGCTTTTTTTACTTCTTTGGATTGTTTGGAAAAATCGAAAAAAAATACCTTACATAAAAAATTTGTTTAGTTAGTTAAGTATCAATCAAAAAAAACCGTAATATTGCAATAGGTTATTTATCATTTTTCCATTGTGATAATTTTTTAACTTTTTTTTCATTGTTTTATGGTTTTTATTGTTTGAACATTCAGAGCGTGGCATTTGTTACGCTTTGTTTGTCTAAGATAAGTTTATTTCCAATACCACAAATACCCAACTAAACCACTTCTTTGAGGTGGTTTTTTTATGAAAATATTTTTTTAATTAAAAAAACTATATATTTGTAACATAAAATCGTGTGAAGATGCACGGTACTATAAAAAAAATGATTTTAAAATCTGGACTAAAATACCTAAAGCCTTAACTGATTTAAGTATCGGTTAAGGCTTTTTTGTTTTATCCATAATGATAAAATAATATGAATTTTTCACTTGCAAGGGAGATTTACGGTTTAAATGGCTGGTGTGTAGATTCTCAATCGTTACCAAGTTTAATGTCGATTTTAAAAAACATTCAATCGGGTGTAGCTTTAGAGATTCCAGAAACGAAATACAATGCTGTTTACTGTTATGACATCAAATCAAAAGAAACTCGTTTAATTTCTGATACTTGGGAGTTAAGAAACGACAATGATTTTGATGGAATAGGAGTTATCAACTTAAACGGTGTTATTACAAAGGGTGGAGGTGCTTCAAGTTACGGAACGAAAGACATTTCCAGAATGATGTTAAGAATGTCAAATGACAACCGAATTAAAGGTTTTGTTTTGCGAGTTGATTCTGGTGGTGGTGCTTCAAATGCGGTGGGATTGTTGTCAGATACGATAAACGAGGTTAAAAAAACAAAACCAGTTTATACTTTAGTTGAAAAAGGTGGTTACATGGCAAGTGCTGCATACGGCATCGGTTCTGCTGGTAACAAAATCTTTGCAGAGGATGGAATGAGTGTTATCGGTTCGGTTGGTACAATGATAGCTTTTGAGGGTAAAAAAGCCAATACAACCGATAAAAACGGTGTTAAAAACATTGTTCTTTATGCAACTAAATCAACTGAAAAAAACAAAGCATTTGAGGAGGCTTTGAACAATGACGATTACAGTCTAATAATTAATGAAATTTTAGACCCCGTAAACGAAAATTTTATTAATACTATTTTGCAAAACAGACCACAATTAAAAGGGACTGACTTTGACAACGGACATACAGAATTTGCAAAAAATTCCATTGGTAAATTTATCGATGGAATTGCTTCTTTTGATGAAGTTGTAGAAATGGTTTTGACAGATTCAAAAAATTATTCGAGTACAAATACTATTATTAATCAAAATTCTAAATCTTCAAAAAAAATGAACAGACAAGAATTACAACAAAATCACCCAGAATTGGTAAATTCAATTCTACAAGAGGGTGTGCAAGCTGAAAGAGAAAGAGTAAACTCTTGGCTTGTTTATCAAAGTGCAGACCCAGAGGCTGTTTCTCAGGGTATTGAAAGTGGTGCAACTATTTCAGCATCACAAAGAGAGAAATTTTTGGTAAAAATGAACTCCAAAAATTTATTACAAGGACTTCAAAACGATTCATCTAAACCATTAGCAACAAACGAAAGTAAAGTTGAAAAGGAAAAAGAGGAATCAGAGGAAGAAAAAGAGATAAAACAAGCGTTTGCTTTTAAACTTTAAAAATTAGTAAAAATGAGTATATACGCAAATCAAAGAAACGCAACCAGAAATCAATCTACTGTTGATTACTCGTTGGAAAATGTTTTCACGTATGGTAACAGATACCAAACTGGTATTTTTATCAACAACGTGGGTGAAAAAATTACTGCTAAAGATGGCTTTTTAGTAGTTAGAAACTCCGGTAGTTTTGAAACTGCTACTGCTAAATTTGTTGGATTAACCGCTGGTCAAACAATGATTATCGCTGGATTAACCTACACTTCAACTGGTGTTACAACTGCTGCTCAATTGGCTGCTGCTTTTGCTAATTTGGCTGTTGGTGCTACAACCGGAGCGGGTACTGCTACTGGTGCTTATACTGGTACTTTGGCTGGTTATTCAACTGGTGCTGTTACTGGTGCGAGCTTAGATACAGTTGTATTTACAGCTTCTACTGTTGGAAACAAAACCAATTTATCAGCAACCGGAACTGGAGCGGCTCCTACTTTTACAATTGTAAACGGTTCGGATGGAGTAGATGAAGGTTTTTCACCAGCCACAAGTGCTACACTTGCAAATGTTATCGGTATTTTGAAAATCGAAGGCGAAAACGAAATGGCAAACGGAGCGAGCATGAACGCAAATTATGCTATTTCTGGTGACATTGATGCTTCATTGTTGATTTTACCAAACGGTGTTACTTTGGATTCGATTGTAGGTTCAAAGGCTTTAAAAGATGTATTAACCGCTTTAGGCTTCGTTTTAAACAACGTTGTTGAAGGCTCTAAATTTGATAATTAATCATGGCTATTTCTTTAATTAATCATAGCAAAGCTATTGTAAGTGCAGTAGTAGGGAAGTTTGAGGAAATGATTCCGTTACGTTCTGGTTTTTCAGGATGGTTTCCAGAAGAAACAACTCCGACATTGGAAGTTGATGTAGAAGTTCAGAGAGATTCTGACTTAATTGCAGTTGATGTAGTTCGTTTTACTGAGGGGAACAAAAACAAGTTTAGTAGAGCGACTGAGCAAAAATACCAGCCTCCTTTTTACAAAGAGGATTACGATTTACAACGTGACCCAATTTACATGACTAATGTATCTATGGCAAACGTAACTGGTAACGCAACTATTAACCGTTTGATTGCTCAAAACGTATTGAAAGCCGTAACCAAAAATCGTGCAAAAATCGAGAGAGCAATTCGTAAACAACAAGCGGATGTTTTACAAACAGGAATAGTTACACTTGTAAACGGTGATAACATTGATTTCAGACGTAAAGCTGCATCTATGAAAAATGTTTCAGACGGTGCTGGTGAATATTGGTCAAATGCTTCTGGATGTACTCCAATTGACGATTTAACTGCTGGTATGAGATTCTTAAGAGACGTTGGAAATAGTTCTGGAGCAACGGTTAACGTTGTAATGCGTTCTGCTGCTATGAATGCTTTCTTAAACTCAACGCAAGTTAAAACTTCTGCTGACCTTAGAAATATAAACCGAATTAATATTGCAATGCCACAATTTTCAGAGGCTTCTGGTTTTGCTTTGCAAGGTCAAATCGCTGCTGGTGATTTCGTTGTGAATCTTTGGACTTATAACGAAAAATACACTAATGCAAGCGGTCAAACTGTTTACTATTTGGATGAAAATAAAGTTATCATGATGCCAGATGACTTCCAAGGTAAAACAGTATTTGGAGGTTTGCCAGTATTGAATGAAACTACTGTTGGAGGTACAACTGTAAAAGTTCCCGGAGTTGTTGAAGCGAATTATTTAATTCGTGCTTATTCGGATGAAAAAACGTTGTCAAGTACAGTTGAATTAACTTCTGCACCGCTTGTAATTCCTTTTACTGTGGACAAAATCTACACTATGCAAGTTTTTGCGTAATTAAAAACCAAAAACCATGAGTGAAAGAAAATTTAAAATCAAAACCATTAAGCATCAACTAAAAAATAATGTTATTGCTAAATATGGTGATGTGGTTGCTGAAAGTCAATTGAAATATAATGTTTCTGAATTGATTAAAGACGGGTTCATTGAAGAATTTGAAGTTGAAGAAACTGCAAAAGATTCAGAAAAAAGCGGAAACGGTTTTTCAGATATGACAAAAGCGGAAATAATTCAATACGCAAAGGATAACGAAATAGAAATTGATCCGATTAAGAAAAAAGAAGTTATCATTGAAGCGATTGAAAATCACATCAAATCAATTGAAGTAAATCAGTAAGATGTCAGGTAGTATATTACAGTTAGCGAAAAGGGATGCAAAGCATTTTCTACAAAAAGGAGGTTTTGAAGAAACTATTGTTTTGACAACTCCCAGCGGTGATAAATCACTTTCGCTAACTGGATTTGCTACAAAGCATCACATTAATTTTGATACTGATGGATTGCCGGTAAACGGAAAAAATGCACACGTAACAGTTGATGAAAAATTCTTAGTCGACAATGGTTATCCGGTGCGAAATGCAAAAGGTGAAATTACACTTTTAAAGCATAAAGTAGAAGTTCCTGATTCGAGTGGAGTGGTAAAAAGCTACGTTGTAAAAGAGAATTTTCCTGATGAAACATTAGGATTAATCGTTTTAATTTTAGGCGATTTTAAGTTATAAATGACAGCAATAATTGAAAATATCATACCGGCACAAAACTTCGAAATTGTTCAAAACAAAATCGGAGTTATTTTGCTTTTGGAACTTTTGAACCAAAAAAAGTTACAATGTATAGATAATGAAATTGAAGTCTTTTTATCACGTCAAACACCTTATGATAAAAGTGAGGATGTAATGATTAATGTTTCAATGGCTCAAATCAACTATTCAGGAAAAACACAAATAGATTCGCAAGGTTTAACGACTTACAATGTAGATATTTATTGTAATTCAGATGAAAAACAATGTACTACTGGAAGTGAAAATACTCGTATTGTTTTAAACCAAATAACGGGTTTAGTTCGCTACATTTTGAGTTCAACAAAATACAAAACTTTGGGGTTTCAAGCTGGTTTTATTGGTGGTACAATGGTGGATTCAATTCAGTTTTTGGATAACTTTGGAAACCAAGAAGCGAATTTTGTATCAATGTCCAGAATAGTTTTTACGGCAAGGTTAAACGAAAATCAATTAGCATGGGAAGGTATTGCGTTATTAGGCAACGACACTAATATCAAATTAGATTCAACAAACAAGGGTTATAAACTAACTTTTAATAATTAAAAAAATGAGTACAATATCAACTGCAGTAGGCTTAGAGAGATTGTCGAGAGTTTCGGGGTACGAAATAAATAAAGGGTTTTTTACAAATGAAACCCCAAATTTACCTCAAATTATTGCGATTTTTGGAGAGGCTAATACTGCTAATCAAAGTGGATTAACCACCACAAAAAAAGAGGTTACAAGTGCTAAGGAAGCTGCACAATTGTACGGTTATGGTTCACCAATTCACCAAATGATGCGTATTTTACGTCCTTTGTCTGGTGATGGAGTTGGAGGTATTCCAACGGTTGTATTTCCACAAATTTCAAGTGAAAGTGCAACGGAAACGGAAAGAGAATGGACGGTAACTGGAACGGCAACGGCAAACGCAACGCATAAAGTAATTGTAAATGGTCGTGACGGTTTAGATTTTCAATTTTACGATTTCAATGTAGTTGTTGGAGATACCGCTACTGTTGTGGCTGGAAAAATAAAAGATGCTATTAATGGTGTGTTATCCGCTCCATGTAGTGCAAATAATACCGCTGGAGTTGTTACAATTACTTCAAAATGGTCTGGAGCAACTTCTGCTCAATTATCAATTTCGATTGATTTTGGTGATAATGCTGCTGGAATGTCTTATTCTGAAACTGATTCAAATGATGGAACTGGTGCAGTAAGTTTGGCGGATTCTTTGGCTCAATTTGGAGACACGTGGTACACGATTGTTTTAAATCCGTATGGTTCTGCTCAATTTAGTGCATTGGAAACCTTTAACGGCACACAAGAGGCTCAAACTGGGCGTTATGCTGGTTTAGTATTTAAACCGTTTATGGCTTATTTTGGTTCTACATTAAACGATAAAGATGATTTAGTTGCTATTACTGATGCAAGTGCCAGACGTGAACAAGTTACAAATGTACTTTGTCCGGCTCCTTTGTCTGGAGGTTTCAATTGTGAGGCTGCTGCAAACGTTGTGGCGTTGTTTTCTCGTAAAATGCAAGACACACCGCATTTAGATGTAAATAATATGTCTTATCCAGATATGCCGGTTCCAACGGATGGAAACATTGGAGATATGTCAGATTATAACAATAGAGACTTTTTAATTAAAAAAGGATGTTCTACTGTTATATTGGAGAATGGAGCGTATAAAATTCAGGATTTGGTAACAACGTACCATCCGGCCGGTGAAAGTCCATTACAGTACAACTATTGTCGTAATGTGAACTTAGATTGGAATGTTTGCGACTCTTATCGTACATTGGAAGCGGTTCGATTAAGAGATAAAACATTAGTTGCTGACAATCAAAATGTGGATGTTTCTGGAGTTATTAAACCAAAAGAATGGAAAGCGGTTGTTTTTGATTTGTTTGATGATTTAGCTGAAAAAGCATTGATCAATGACCCGGCATTTTCAAAATCGAGTTTGTTGGTTCAGATTTCAACAATAAACCCGAATAGATTTGAAACGTTTTTCAGATATAAAAGAACGGGAGTTGCGAGAATTGAGAGCACAACCGTAGAAGCCGGATTTTAATTTAAAAAATAAAGAGATATGAGTAATTTCACATTTGGTGATGTTGATGAAATAGTTTGTCAACATACATTAGGAGAGTTTAGATTTTTTCCTAAATCAAACGAAAGTTTTACAATTGATTCCGGTGGTATTCGTGCCAATGATGATGCAAATCAAGTGACTTCAAACGGACAAATGATGTCGCAATTAAATCGAGTTCGTTGGGCGATTGAGGGTTCTGTTGCAATTGATGCCAGTGGTTCAACTGAAAGAGATATTAAGCGATTAGCTGGGCATCCTGATTTAGGAACGTGGACATTTTCATTTTTGAATGGTAACATTAGAAAAGGAAAAGGTCGTCCGGTGGGTGATTTACAATCGGATTCAAACGCTGGAACTATGACTTTAAAAGTTAGTGGAGGCGGTGAATTAGAGACAATTTAATTTTAAACAATAAAACCATAAAGACAATGAAAAAACAAGTTATTAGTGAAGAAATTGCGGTTAATGAAGTATTAGATTTTATCAACTATTATTCAAAAAAACCTATTCAAATTGATGATGTAAAAGAGAAACACGAAGCGATAGTTGAAGCGGTTGTTTCTGGAAATTTAGTTTTTGAGGACAAAAAACCAATTTATACTTTGGTGCATCCAATTAAAAACGACAAAGGTGAAGTTTCACGGGATAAAGTAGAATTTAAAACCAGAATTAAACCGACAACGAAAGCGGATTTAGCAAAGGGAATTGATTTACAAAAGGACGTTGCAAATTATTCATTGAGAATTATTGCGTATATTATTGGAAGTACAACAAAAGAGTTGGATTTGTTTGAACCAATTGATTACGATGTGATTTCAGAGATTTCAACGCTTTTTATGAACGGTGGACGTTAGGAGACGATGACCCCGTTATTAAAACGGTTGTTTTGTACTTTGAATGGACACCACAAACAATATCTGAAATGTACTGCGATGACTTTGATTTTTTAGGGTTAAAATACTGGTACGATGAAGTAATAAAAATTGACAAAAAATTAAATAAAAAATAGGATATGGCTGCAACAATGAGAATACCCACCGAGTTTACAGCAGTCGATAAGTTTACGTCAGTAGTCAAGCAAATGACTGCTGGCGTTTCTAATTTTAGTAATTCTACTACTGCTGCAATAGATAGGTTTAATTCAAAAGCTAATAAGATAGCTAACAATATGGCTATTGTTGGAACTTCAATAATTGCTCCTTTAGGCGTTGCTTTAAATTCTGCTATAAAATTTGAAGATAAAATGGCAGATGTAGCAAAAACTACTGGACTAACATCTGAAGAAAGCGAAAAGTACGGAAAATCAATTTTAGATTTATCAAAAAAAACAAGGACTAGCATAGAACAACTACAAGATATTGGGGTTGTTGCTGGAACTATTGGAGTAGCTAAGGATGAACTAGAAGCTTTTACAAAAGCTGGTAATGAATTTGCTATTGCTTTAGGTTCAGATTTTGGAAGCACTGAGGAGGCTGTTACTCAAGTTGCAAAATTAAAAAACTTGTTTAAAGAAACTAGAAATATAGATATAGCTACATCTATGACAAAAGCTGGTTCTGCTATTAATGAAGTTTCAAATATGGCTGGTTCATCTGA
>Ga0209990_10002178_pt1 | contig 15611 bp, 14 predicted proteins | sample NOAtaG_6_FD_187304 | JGI IMG/M metagenome (GOLD analysis project Ga0209990, IMG submission 187304) | Freshwater lake microbial communities from Lake Erie, under a cyanobacterial bloom - NOAA_Erie_Diel5S_2200h metaG (SPAdes) (version 2) | ecosystem: Environmental > Aquatic > Freshwater > Lake ...
ATTATGTCCTCGATCGCGTAACCATGGAATCAGAGCCCCACCGTTAAAACGGTAACCTAGAGTGTCAGTGTAATTGACCTGTAAAATATTCATTTAGTCAAGTCGCCACAAGCCCAAACATTTATCAGCAAATAAGCCATCTCCCTCTGTACATCCTTCATTAATATATTTTTTCGGCTTAGGCAGATTGTAAGGAGGCTTCTCAAGATTAAGAGGTCGCCAGATGTCTCCTTCATAAAGGTCAATATTGCTGCCTCGTTCGACAAATGTAGTTGTAAGCAACCACTTTGCCCCACTTTTGCGAAACTGCTCAAGAGCAGCTAATCCGTCAATAAAGTTCAAGTGAACTAAACAATCACGACAAAGAATCAGATCGTTCTGTGGTAGTGGTCCAGTGATTATATTTAGGTTCTGAAAACTGCGGTTTTCATTTCCATAAGTTTTATTGTTTTGGTCAACAAGCGTTGGAACAATATCACCACCAGTATAGTGAATGTTGTCTAGATTTACATGACACATCCAGTGCCAGTCGCCGCAGGGAACGTCAAGCAACTTTTTTACACCCAATTCGTTTAATAATTTTGGGATCTCAACACGAATAACACGAGTTTGAAAGAGCGTAGAACCCTCTCCGGAAACTGATTCTGTTCCCGCAAAACCATTGTTTTTGTAGATATCCTCAAAATCTAGTGAAGCAAGCTTTGGTGTGTCTTTTTTATTGGTATTGTGCTGAATTGAAATTATTGTTTGTTTTAGGCGATCGCGTAAATTTCGCAATGCAATCCAGACTTTAGGAGACAATATTCGTCGAGCCATTATTTTAAAAGGACTTTGTGCATATGATGGAACAAGAGATTTATGTGCTTGAGAATCTCGTTGTGTCTGGGCAGAAGAGTAATCATTAACAGATAATTGATAAATTGCACTCCATAGAGCTTCTGGTTCGGCACGTCGTGCTTCGCAGTACAATAACTGTCTAGCAGTGAGCAATACAGCGTTGGCAAAGTGGCGATTACGCATTTGTTGCCCTAATGCCATGAATGCATTGACACTCTCCTGCCATGTAAAGTTAGTAGACATATATTCTGGCGATAACAAGGGAATATGTTCTTCAAAAAAAAATTCAACTTCTTGAAGATGCCCAAGAGTCAAACTTCCTTGTTCTGGATGTGAACGTGCCTTTAAGAGTATCTCTGGTAATTCAATAAATGGGTACTCTAATCCAATTTTGACCAACAGATCATAGTCTTGAGTGGTTGGCAAGTCTTCCCGAAAGCCGCCGTTGTCAAGATATAAGGATTTAGGGGCTAACACAGTACAACAATGCAACCACTGACTGAGAATCAATTGATAAGCAGCTTGATTTATTGAAAATTTAGGTGGGCGCGGTGCATCGTATAGATATTTCCCATCAGAGTTCATAATCGAATGATGACAAAATACCACAGCTTTCGGATCTTGCAGCGAAAGAAGCTTTTCCATTTCTTTCGCTACTTTGTCGATAAAATAAATATCATCATGAGAGAGCCAACAGAAATAATCTCCCTTGGCTTCTTTTAATGCAAGATTTAAAGCCGAAGCGACCCCACCATTGGGCTTAAGAAAATATCTGATCCGATTGCCATAAGATAGGGCAATTTCTTCAGTTGCCCCCTCATCCCTAGAGCCATCATTAACGACCAATATCTCAACATTTGGGTATGTTTGTGCTAAAACGCTGTCAATAGCTTCACGCAGATAATTTGATCCATTATATACGGGAATAGCAACAGATACTAAGTTTGATATGTCTTTCACTGCTAGTTTGTTTGCTTCTCTTTATTTTAAGTTTAACAAGGTATACCGACAAATTCCTAGCTATTGGGTTATATCTGTTCGATTAAGAACATAAAGATAGTACACTTTGGGAGCGTATTCAATCTTCTCAACTGTTAGCCCAGAAGGAGGGAGTTTATCCAAGTCAAAGCCCTTATGAGTTATAGGATCATAAACAATATAGTCCACTTTGTTACGAAGAGCCCAATCAAATAAATGTTCGCTTTTTTTTAATTCAGTGTAAGGAAGAAATGAACCTATCATTTTACTAGGTAACATTTCGCTTGAGTAAGACAGTAGCAGGACTCTTACACCAGAACGAGAGTCAGAGGCAAGACGGTTAGCCCGATCAAACAGAGGGGTTGCACCAACTTTTCCCTGTAAAGCAGAAACAAAAGGTAGTGTCACAGTGCGATATGCGGCATACGCATAATCTATATGAAATGCCAATATCACTAAAGATGCTACTAGAGTTGCAACTGCCCACATTCGTTTTTTAGTTAGCCATTTCTCATAGCCAAATACAAGTATCAGACAAGGCAGCAATAAAGCTGGCATAAAGTATCTGGGAGCGATGACCGATGGTCTCAGTAGGCTCCAAGCCAGTATTGCAGCGATTCCACCCAAACTTAGATATAGAGCTTTTCGACCAGTTTCAGATTGCCAAGGGCGCATCCAGAGACTAGGAATTAACATCAACCAAATAGCTGATACTCCACCATGCTGCATTGGATAAAGACCAAAGGTTAATGCCAACGGATAAGTTGTGAAAATCCAACGAGTATTGTCTGGATTAAACCAAATTTGCTCTAGAGGAAATTTGGGTGTACTCGGCAAAAAACTAAATACTGGTGCTAAAGGATCTCCAAACAAGAAATAGTTCTTTGCCCACCAGCCTAAAGTAAATGCACAGCAAGATGCAAAACACACATTTATAACAATGTAAAAAATAAGCCTTGGATGTCTGCGCCATAGCAAGAATAGGGGAATACCCATACAAAATGGGAAAATGAGTAAATAAGAAAATTTGGTCATGATCGCACAAGCCGCCATAAAACCAAACAACCACAATAATTTCTTGTCCAATGCTTTGGAAAGCAAGCCTGGTATCCATAAAATTGCTGTCAATCCATACATCAGACCAACTAGATCGGTTTTGCCATCCCAAGCAACTAAAGTGATTGCAGTACTAGTAGCACCCAATACCACAAAAATCCACGCAGCCTCGACTCCTATCCCAATACCTCTAGCAAGCAGCCATAGCAATGAGAGAACTGCTACAAAAACTGGCCATATCGATAACTTAGCAGCTACAAGCCCAATTGTGTCTCCGCCAAATGAATACATAACGGCATAAGGCATTTCAGCGATCGCTGGAAGAACAGCAAAAAAATCATAGCCTGAAAGAGGAATATACTTATTCGTGGCTGCAATTAGTTTAGGTTGAGCCATATAGTAGGCTAGAGCATCTGTACCAGGAAATGAAAAGGCAAGGAAAGCAGTCAGAATTACTAATACTCCCAATCCAAAGATCAGAATCTGCGTCAAGCGACTTTTGGGGATTGGATTGTTTTCTTGCCAATTCAGCTTAGGCAATCCATTAATTCTCCAGTTTGCCAAAATAATTGAACTTAGAAGCGGCAACAGGATATACCATCGCAACATGCCAGCAACTGCAACTAATTGAATGAAAATCCCTAAACTTGCATGTCCCATCACATATGAAGTTACAAGACCATTTTGCTTAGAGAATTTTTTTAATAGCAAATGCCCAGTACTCCAAGCGGCAAAAACATAAAGCGCTGCTAAGAAGACACTGGGTATCAAAATTGAACAAAACTTAAAGAATTCACCAGACATTAACACTAAACCAAACGGATGGTTAAAAGATGTAATCACGATAAAAGATAGACCTCACAAACGATTTTAACCATTCTGGTGGAACGAACCAATTATCTAAAGTTAAGAATGGTAGCGAGCCCCAAGTAAGACCCAATAGTAAAACTAGCCATATACAGTAACTAATAAATGGCAGTAAACGAAAAAAGCGTTTGGTAATTCTCAAAGGACTAGACATCTTATCTCTATTTGATAGTATTTTTAGTGCCTGAAGTTTTTGTTTTATTACAAAGCTCATGAGTATTTGAAAGCATTCTGAATTTTAGTGGAAGTCCACTGTAGACTAAACAAACGCTGCCAATCAAAGCTGTACCTCCGAGTAGTACTATATGCAACATAAAAGCAAATGGTAAAACTGTTGCCCCCCTGTGTCCCAAAAATTGCAAGCCAGTCACCATTGCTAACTCAAATGTACCAATTTGTCCGGGCAGAGCAGGAATAAGACTAGAAAACAATGAAAAAAGCATTAATATAGCAGCATCAAAACCTGCTAGAGGCAGACTGAAAGCATTCGCTACAAACAAGACTATAGCAATCTCTAAAATCCAGATCCCCGCTGTGGAGGCAAAGAAAACGATGATGACAGTGGGCTTACGAAAGTTTTGAATGCCAAGAATAAACTCGGTGGTATAAACCTGCAAACGATTTGCTAGACTTGGTGCACGTACGGCTAATGGGCATATTAGTCGCCACACAATCCTTTCTCCCGCAATTCCCAAAATAATTAGGGCGATGATGCTTATTAGGGTCGCGATCGCCAAAACTGTCGCTCCTTTGCGTAGCCAGTCTGGTAGGGGACTGGTAATTGTTGCCAATGCTAGAACTAGAATGATCCCTGCCATGTCTAGTAACCGTTCAATGAATACTGTTGCCAAAATATAACTGCGCGACAATTTTACTTGACTGCTCAGGCTATAAATACGAACTAAATCTCCTGCGCGTGCTGGCAAAACGTTGTTTGCTAAATATCCGATCATTAGCGCCGAGAAGACCGACCAATAACTCGTTGACTTTGGGCTTGTGTCAAGAAGCGCTCGCCAACGAACTGCTCGCAATAACATATTAATTAAAACAAGAGGTAGACAGGCAAGCAGAACTAATGGATCTGCATTGCGAACCTCATGCCACATTTTCCCGACATGTTGATCGGAGAGGAGCCAAACTAAAACTGCAATACCTAACAGACTACCAACTAGATATTTCCAAGGCAGCCTGCGTCTTGCTCCTAGATTTTTGGCTATGTACTCTGTCTTGCTCATCTTTATATTTTTAATTTCGCAATAAACGGGCGGGGTTACCAACCATCGTTGAGCCTGTCGGAGCATCTCCGATCAAAACTGCTCCCATGCCTAGTAGCACTTCATCGCCTAAATGAGTATACTCACGAATGCAGGAGCTGCCACCAAGATAACATGAGCGACCAATAGAAACAGAACCAGAAACAGTAACGCTAGCAGCAAAAGTTGAGTAATTATGGACATGCGTGTCGTGACCGAGAACGCAGTTAGGCAACATCATGACGTGATCGCCTATGTGTACGTTAGAACAGATTGTGCAATTAGCAAGCACGACGCTGCCGTAACCAATGGTAGCAGATGACGAAACAACTGCCGTTGGATGAATTATTGTCGCAAAACGCGTGCGATCGATCCCAAGTCCTTCAATCAATGCTTGCTTACTTCGGTAACTGCGAGGGCTGCCAATGCCATTTACAAAAAGTGCGTGGGGCACTTCTTTGGCGATCGCAAGGGAGCCGAGAACAGGAAACCCACAAATTTCAATACCCTGTCGTGAGGGTTCGTCATCGAGAAGCCCCAGAATCTCGTATGTTTGTAAGCCGTTTTCTTTGTTCACAGCCAATACTGCGTCCATAATATCAAGACAGTTTCCGATCGCACCGAGGATGATGAGTGGTGAATTCATTGAGATTACTATTGATTGTCGAGTAATTTACTTTGAGAAGAATGTGCATCGTGAATTAAAGACGAATAAACTTCTAAAGTTTGTGCGGCAACTTTTGACCAAGTAAATTTCTCAGTAGCCAAAGATTTTGCCATAATTCCTATTGATTTGGTCTTATCTGGATGATCGAGTAAATCCATAATGATATTTGCAAGTTCTTGAGATTCTCCTGATCTCAAGATGACAATATTATGTCCACTAACAAGCACACCTTTACCAAAGGTATCAACATTTGACATTGTAAGAACTGGTTTGCCAAAGAGCATAGCCTCCATACAAGCAACGCCGGGTGAATTTTTCCCCTGCTCAGCCTGATCTAACCACATCGACTCTAATTCTGCTAATGCATGGTATGCAGGTACATGTGCGTATGGCTGTTTACCAGTAAAAACTACATTGTCCTCAAGAGCAAGTTCTTTAACCAGATTGACAGGTCTTTGATCAGCAATATCTCCAACAATTAGAAGGAGTACTTCAGGGAATTTTGTCCTTATTTCAGCCATAGCACGAATTAGATCCAAGCGATTGCGTAGGGCATGAACATGTCCGAGTGAAAGTATAATACGTCTTCCTTTAAGACTGAAGCGCGTCACAATCTCTTGCTCAACTCCGGAACCTGGATGAGCAGGTAAGCTAATACCGTAGGGAATGATGCTTCCATCGTTGCGACTAAACGCCTCATGCAAATAATCTTTGATATTCTCATCTGGGCAAATCACGGCGTTAACTCGCCTAACAACTGTATGGCGCAAAAAAAAGCGATCAGCAGGATATAGAAAAAAGTTAAATGCACATATACTATGCTTGATTACCGTGTGGATAGTTAAAACAACTGGTATATTCAGCCGAGACTTCATCATTACGCCACTGAATGCCATGTCGAACATATGGTTGTGTATATGCAAGATGTCAATATCATGACTCTTTAGAATTGACTCAATACGGCGCAAGTTTGCTGGCCAAAAAGTCCAGCTCAGCCATGGAAAGTTAAGGGCTATTGACATTTTGGGTAACCGAAGTGTCGGAATGCGATAGACCTCAAAACCGTCTATAACTTCATGCTTAGGTGATTTCGGATCTAAATGTGGAGTGATTATTACAATGTTATGCCCTAGTTCTGACAAAGTCCTTGCAAGCCCTTGAGTTTGTGTAGCCGATCCAGTTGCAACTGGATGAAAAAGATTGGTCAGCATGGCAATACTGAATTTTTGGTTATTCATGAAACTTCCAGTCTGAGAATCTTTTTCAGCCTATAAAGACTACTAGTAGTTATTGAAATTAAATACAAGAAAGCTATTCCTCCTTTACATTGTGAATCAACCTAAGCGCAATTTTAAAGTGTTGCGCTTACACTATGCCAGAGAATCTAGGCTAGACATTGAACATGGAAGGCATGGCAGGGAGCTTCTTTTCGTTACAGGCAATCCATTCTACAGTCTTACGTAAGCCTTCTTCAAGATCAACTTTTGATTCAAAACCTATTAAGTCACGGGCTTTTCCGATTTTAGGTATCCTGAGTTCTATATCTGCCGACAATGCATCTCTAAATAATATTTTTGAGCTAGAGCCAACAACGCGGCAAATTGTTTCGGCTAGCCCAAAAACGGTGGTGACAGCACGAGCATTCCCAATATTAAAGGATTCACCTACGGCGTTTGGATGAGCCAATGCACACATAACGCCTTCCACCATATCGTCAACATAGCACCAAGCACGGATTTGGCTGCCATCACCAAAAATGATCAGGTCTTCATTTTTCAATGCTTTACGGATAAATATTGACATGGCACCTTCGCCCGTCTGACCTGGTCCATAGATGTTAAACGGGCGAACTGTAACTGTGGGCAAACTGTACTGCTTGTGGTAAGCATATGCTAGATGCTCACCAGCCAGTTTACTGACAGCATATGTCCAGCGAGCTTCACCTACAGCACCCGTTACTGTTTGCATCCCTTCATCAACCTTAAAAGCATGTGAACCAAAAACTTCCGAGGTAGAAAACTCTAGGAAGCGCTCAACACTTCCTATTTGTTGAGCCGCTTCCAATGCGTTAGCAGTACCAATCATGTTCACCCGCATTGTGCTAACTGGGCTACGAACTGTAGAGTCTATTCCTGCGATCGCGGCTGCATGCACCACAATCTGTGCACCCTTCATGGCGGACTTTAATTTGTCAAAATCTAATACATCACCTTCAATTTGAGTAATGTTAGGGTGATGTGCATAGGCACTGTCCTTGAGTGTATTTCGAGTGTAATTATCGTAAACAATAATTTTGTTAGAGTCAGCAAGTCGAGAAATCAGCATACTGGCAATAAAGCCAGCACCGCCAGAAATAAAAATCTTTTTGTCAGTTATAGAATTCATCTAAATTTTTAGTTGCCCTCAGGTAGACCTATATTAATACTTAATCTAGCCCATCTATTTAACACAAGGAAGAGAATATTTCTCTTGCAAATTCTCATGACTAAGAACCGATGTCTTTTAATCTTTTCACTACATATTCATAATCCTCTGAGGTCATTAGATTATGCATGGGTATTGCCATTGTATTGTTATTACAGTCGCGTGCCCCCACATAATCATTGGGCTTTAGACCAAAGCGGTCACGGTAATAGCCGAGCATATGGACAGCGTGAGTACCAGGTCTTGTAGCAATACCTTGCGCTTGCAAACGATCCATAATTTCATTGCGAGACATCGGTGCTTTATCAGGATCAACATAAGTGACAAATGCTTGCCAAGCATGGGTGGTAGTATCATGATCTGGGAAGTAGGGCATACGCAACCAAGGTATATCAGCCAAATTTTCACGATAGAACTGTGCCCATAACTCTCTCTCATTAATAAATTTATCTAATTTACTTAACTGAACTAGTCCTATTGCGCCTTGAATATCTGTCATACGGTAGTTGAAGCCGAGTAGATTAAAATCTGGTAGTAGATAAGGGTGGGAACCTTGAATGCGCTGCTCTTCTGAGATGCTAGCACCATGATTACGCAGCATGTTAATCTTCTCAGCTAAGGCATCATTATTGGTCGTTACCATCCCACCTTCACCTGTCGTAATAGATTTACGTGGATGAAACGAAAATGCTCCAGCATCAGCTAGTCCACCAGCGGCAATCTCATTTAAGCTTGCGCCTGCTGCACAAGCGCAGTCTTCAAATAGAAGTACTCTAGATGGCAATATAGAGCGGATAGAAGGTATGTCAACACATAATCCAAACAGATGAACAGCGATTACAGCTTTAGTTTTGGATGTGATTCTCTTTGAGAGATCTTCGATTGCAATATTATTAGTCGCAGGGTTGACATCAACAAATATTGGAGTTGCTCCACAGTAAAGCACGGCGTTTGCTGTAGCTACCCAAGTGAATGCGGGAACAATCACTTCATCCCCTGCACCAATACCAGCGGCTGCCAGCATCAAATGCAGCGCTGTTGTACAACTGGTGGTCGCTATAGCATGTTTCACGCTGTGTCGCTTGGCAAAGGCTTCCTCGAAAGCAGCTACTTTCGGTCCCTGAGTGAGCCAGCCAGTGTTTAATGGATCTCGAACAGCTTGCCACTCTTCATCTCCTGTGCTGGGCAAGGAGATTGCTATTTGCCGTTTTTCTGTCATATTCAGGGAAATATCTGGAGCTAAAGCTATGTTTATGTGATCCAATATAGTTCTAATCCTGTACTTTTAGATAATCGAAATTTCTAGGTTATTGAACAACACATACTTTGAGAGAGGATACGACTCTTTTGATGTTCTCATCGTCTAGCTCTGGCCAAATCGGTAAGCTCAAAACCTGCGTACCAAGCTCATCGCTAACTTTATTAGATGGATATTTACCAGCATAGATAGGTAGGCGATCTTGAGGGATTGGGTAATAGATCATCGTGCTAATACCTTTAGAGGCTAGATTGCTTGCTACTTTGTCACGATCGCTTTTGATAATCCGAATCGTGTATTGGTGAAAAACGTGACCAGCATTAACTTCAGGGGCGATAACCTCAGGAATATCTGCCAGCAACTGGGTGTATAAGCTTGCCACGCGACGGCGACCTGCATTCCACTGATCGATATGGGGCAACTTCACTCGCAGGATGGCAGCCTGTAAGGTGTCGAGGCGCGAGTTGTAGCCAATGATTTCATTGTGATATTTTTTCTTAGCACCGTGGACGCGCAGCATTCGGGATAGATTCGCGATCGCATCGTCATTGGTGGCGATCAGTCCGCCATCACCGTAAGCTCCCAGATTTTTAGATGGAAAGAAAGAATAAGCACCAACATCACCAATTGAGCCTGTCATCTTGCCGTTATAACGAGCGCCAAAGGATTGAGCGCAATCTTCGATAATCTTCAATCCATTTTCTTGAGCAATTTCCATAATCTGGGTCATGGCGGCGGGATTGCCATAGAGATGTACAGGCATGATCGCTCTAGTACGTAGGGTGATTTTATCCTTAATGTTTGCAGGATCGATATTAAAAGTCTGTGGATCAATATCGACAAAGATCGGCGTTGCGCCAACGCTACTGATCGACTCTGCTGTAGCAAAAAAAGAAAATGGCGTGGTAATCACTTCGTCACCAGCACCAATACCTAGCGATCTCAAGCCAATTACCAGTGCATCTGTCCCAGAGTTAACTGCGATCGCATGTTTAACGCCTAAATATGCAGCTACCTCTTGCTCGAACTGCTTGACATCAGGTCCCATAATGAACTGACCTGATTCCAATACTCGATCAATTGCCGAGTAAATTTCAGTTTTAAGGCTTTGGTATTGGGGGGAAAGGTCAAGAATTGGGATTTTGAGAACGCTCATGCTAATTTTTTAATTTCTTTATTTAATAGCTATTTTTGGTTTTCGCCAAGTGTTATCGAATTAGTATTAGGGATTAAATTCAAGTATGTCACTGAAAGTAATGATTTTGTCGAATACTAGATATGAATGCTACTAACTATCATTTAATAAATAGTATAGATGTACTTGTATTTTATAAAAAATTATCCATCATCAACAGAATCTCTTTCTAATCGAACGACAAATAATATTTGGGGTGATTAGTTGCCCTTCTATCTCAATCCATTTAATCCGCAATTTTCCTTTGCCAGTTGCCACATCAACAAAGTCTTTAGATATTAGAGTAATTTGTCCTGGCACAGCCAAAAAATTTTCTTTTGGAGCCAATTCAGCATCCCAAACGATTACTTTTTGAGATTCAAACTCACAAAATGCTCCTGCATAAGGTTTATTGCAAGCATTGACAAGACGAAGAATCTCAATATTACTTTTGTTCCAATTAATGCGACCATCCTCTGGATTCCTAGGATAGCAACGTAATACATTTTTGGGGTTTTTAGATTGCCTTTCTAAAAAATAGTTTGAGTTTTGCTCAAGATGATTTAGAGCATCTAAGATTAACCTAGGAATTTGTTTGCTTATCCATACGTATATCTCTGTAACTTTTGTGTCAATAGTTAAAGGGTAATAATCACGAGTAATAATGTCGCCACTATCGAGTTCATCCCCAATCATTTTGTGGATGCATAAACCAATCTTTTTTTCTCCATTCAAGATTGCCCAAGCTAGACAAGCATTGCCACGATAACGCGGTAAATCACCAGCATGGGCATTTAGAATACCGAGTGGAAAGAGGTTGATAAACGACTGCGGAATAATGCTGATATAGTTCAAACTAACGCCTATATCAATAGACTGGCTACTTTTATTAATAATGTCAACTGCATCCAAAATTCGAGGAGTACATATAAATGGTATATTATCGCCTTCTGCAAGAGCTTGAAAATCTGCCACAGTCTTAGTATATTCTGGCGCATCCTTTGCCGTAATAATCACCGCGATTTCATGTCCTTGTTGCTTTAGGTGTAACGCGGTTTCATAAAGAATTTCGGTTCGTCCAATAATTGCTATACGCATTAAATTAGTGTAAGTAATGTTTCTAATGCTGTCATAGTCCCTTGACCGCCGCATCGATATTTAATTAAGTCTTGGGGGTTGTGATGAATCTCTCTAGTAGTCTCATATCGGGCAAGGTCTTCTGTGTTTAAAAATACATGAATAGGGTGAAAATCAAAAACTTTTAGCCCATCTCGCTGTGTTAATAGTTGTATTGATGTATTTGTATCATAAATACAAGCCACATCATCTTCCCAAAAGTACGGAATTTTAATCAGCCCGTTCCAAAGATGCCATGGCTTTAGAGAGATTTGGGCTTGTTCAGGAATAAAGTGATTGCAATCATGAGTTAGACCTTTCTTAACAAATAACTGAAGAAGATTGGAACTCTGAGTCATAGAGTGACTGCGGATTGTTTTTGCTTCTGGAACGATTGTAAGCAATCGATCAAGTATTTCTTCAGCAGTTGCTCCATTTCTTGAATCTCCATTTAGAAGGAAGTTGAAATTAGGATGAATTCCTAATTCAAATTTTGGATTTTTACGTAGCTCATTTAATAAAGGTGTATCGTGAGTAATAAACCATGTAGCACAAATATCCTTTTGTTGTACTAACTCAATAGTATTTGCCAAGACTTCATCACATGCCCAATCAATATCAAAAGTAAGGAACAAAGATTCTTCCCAAGAAAGATTTATCTCTGGATTTATTTCAGTAATTTTTGCAAAATGCTGTGCCATTAATTTTCCACAAGAATTTCCGTTTGTCGAGATCCCAACTCAATGAAAATATCAAAAATTGCATTTAGACAATTTGATCGCTCATGCTGATCTTTTGACTTCTGTATCTGATATTTTTTGGTATTTATCGCCGATGGAGTCTACTGCGAATCCTTCAGAATCAAATTCGAGGACATCACCATAGGCACTCATCCAGCCGATGATTCTGGCGGGAACACCTGCAACCATGGCATAGGCAGGAACATCCTTGGTGACCACAGCGCCTGCGGCGACAAAGGCGCGTTCGTGCAGCGTGATGCCGCAGACAATCGTAGCATTTGCGCCGATACTCGATCCATGCTTGATCAATGTTGTTCCATAGTCGGCACTTGTGTTGCGAGGATATTCACAGCGAGGGGTTTTCACATTGGTAAACACCATACTGGGTCCACAAAATACGTAATCTTCTAGGATTACACCTTCGTAGAGGGAGACATTGTTTTGAATCTTGCAGCGATCGCCCACAATCACGTTGTCCGCGACAAATACGTTTTGAGCAAGGATGCAGTTATTGCCAATCTTAGCTTTGCCCATAACATGAGAGAAATGCCAGATTTTTGTGCCAGTGCCAATGCTTGCGCCTTCATCAACATAGGCGGACTCATGGGCGAAGTAATCTAATTTTGTTGGGGAATTATCAGAACTAATCTCAGGCATTCATAGCCTCCTCGGCTTTTTCTAAAATTCCCACAACTGCTACACCATTCCAGCCATCCGATCGCGGACGTTGACGAGTGACAATACAATCGAGAAAATGCTGGCATTCAATCTTTAAGGGCTCGGCGGCCGCAATCTCCACAGTTTCGCTACCATGATCCTGATTGTTTAACTCGGCATCAATGGTTTTGTTGTGAATCGTAACGGTCTGAGCCACCTCGTCATAGACCAGCATTTGTTTTTCGGCAAGTACAACCGTAGAACGCTGTGACAAAGGGTAGTACCATGAAGTGTGAACATGGGCAGTTTGCCCGCTGGCGAATTGTAAATCTACGTGAACATTGTCAGCAATACCCGACTGCAACATGGCATGACCAGTTGCCTTGACATCTTGTAGTTTTAGATCAGTCGATGAATTGTTGAGTAAGTCTAGAATCACTGAGACATCATGGGGCGCAAACGACCACCAGACATTTTCCTCACGGCGGACTTTACCTAGCTTTACCCTTTGTGTAGATACATGAAATACTTTGCCAGCCTTGCCAGTGGCTAAATAGTCACGCATCCATGCGATCGCAGGTTGATATAACAACAAATGCCCCACCATCAAAATGAGATTTTGACTATCAGCATATTCTGCAAGGTGACGTGCCTCCGCAATCTTGAGAGTCATCGGCTTCTCGACAAATACATCTTTACCAGATTGCAGAGCTTGCAGAGCAAGTTTGTAATGGGATGGTGCAGGAGTAGCAAGCACAATCGCAGCGACATCTGTTGCGAGGGCTGCTTGCAAATCATTGTATAGAGTCACATCAGGAAAATTTGTCGCTACTCCCGCCCGCAAATCGGGACTCATTTCGGCAACTCCCGCTAACGCGCCGAGGGCATGAAAATTGCGGACGAGGTTTTTGCCCCAACTGCCCGCACCAACCACAATGACTTTTTGCATAGATAATTTTGAGATGATAGCTGTAGTTAGTAAAGAGACATAACCTGCGGGTAAGTCTCTTTCTATGGTTTATAGAAGCGTCACCTTAGTGAGATCACACTTCAGATGACGAGTCACACCGCGTGTGTCGAGAACTGCTTGTGCTTTGCTTACAAGATATTCATAATCAATTTGACTATGGTCAGTCAAAATAATTACCATATCAGCAGAGGCGATCGCCTCTGCCGTAAGTGGAACTGATTTGAAATCTCGACCACGGATCTTGATCTCTGAGACAAAAGGATCGTGATAAACAATATTTGCATGATCCTCAAGCAGTCGCTTAATCACATTAATTGCAGGTGATTCACGCCAATCATCAATATTTTTCTTGTAAGCTACACCCATTACCAGAATGGTAGATCTCGATGGGGCAACTCCAACTTGATTAAGAACTCGCCAAGCCTTCTCCCGCACAAATTCAGGCATCTGTCGATTAATTTCACCGGCAAGAGCGATAAAATGGGTTTCAAAGTTAAATTCTTTGGCTTTCCACTCTAGATAATGCGGATCTATGGGAATACAGTGACCTCCCACCCCAGGACCTGGATAAAAAGGCATAATCCCAAAAGGCTTAGTATTTGCAGCATCTAATACTTCCCAAACATTAAGCCCCATGCGATCACAAAGTATGGCTAACTCATTTACTAGCGCAATGTTCACCGCCCGAAATGTGTTTTCAAAAACTTTTACGAGTTCTGCTGCTTTTGCACTGCTGACAGGTACTACATGATCAATAGTCTGCTCATAAAATAATTTGGCAATTGCTAAAGAATGCGGATCGGAAGCCCCAACTACCTTACTAGTATTTTTAGTGGTGTAGCGCAAATTACCTGGATCAACTCGCTCAGGGGAATGGGCTAAGAAAAAATCTTCTCCTTGCTTCAGTCCACTAACATTTTCTAAGATAGGACGCATTACCTCATCAGTTGTCCCTGGATAGGTAGTTGATTCGAGAGCGATCAATTGACCTGATCTCAAGTATTGTGCTAACTCACGAGTAACAGACTCAATATAGGAAAGGTTAGGAGTAAGATTTTTGGTCAGTGGCGTGGGCACGCAAATGATAATCGCATCCATTTGCGGCACTAGATTGTAGTTTGTTACAGCTTTAAGTTTGCCACTACCAACAACTATTTTTAACTCTTCAGAGTTTACATCAGAGATATAGTTTTTCGCTGCATTCACCTGATCTGCTCGTTGAAGATTTTGCTCAATACCAATTACAGAATAGCCAACCTTGGCTTTCTCGACTGCAAAAGGTAATCCAACATAGCCAAGTCCAACAACACCAACTAGTGCTGAATGTTTTTTGATTTTGGTTTGCAGATTTGCAAAAGTGGATGATTTCTCCACACTGATAAACTCCATACACACATATTCGGGTAAAGTTGACACACAATCGTTTACTGAGTCTATCAGCGTTTATCCAGCAACATAATTTTTTGCGATCGCAATAGGAGGAACATCGTGTCGGAAATGTTGTGGTCAGTGGTTGTACCAACTTATAACCGTCTACCGATTTTGCAGAAATGTCTCGCTGCATTGGAAAAACAGACCATAGCCCAGCCATATGAAATTTTGGTTATTGACGAT
>Ga0209990_10002180_pt1 | contig 15609 bp, 10 predicted proteins | sample NOAtaG_6_FD_187304 | JGI IMG/M metagenome (GOLD analysis project Ga0209990, IMG submission 187304) | Freshwater lake microbial communities from Lake Erie, under a cyanobacterial bloom - NOAA_Erie_Diel5S_2200h metaG (SPAdes) (version 2) | ecosystem: Environmental > Aquatic > Freshwater > Lake ...
CCTCAAAGATGCTTTCTCGGATTCATGACGAGTAGGATAAGTGGGCTCTTATCTTAAATACCAAAAAGAAATAAAAGACAAACATAATTTTAAAGTAAAAAGTTTCATAATAGCACTTTTAATAACATTAATAACAAAACAGGATCAAAAAAGTAATTATATCTAACAACTCGAGAAGAAAATAAGTTAATAAACTTAATTAAACTCTACAGAAAGTTTGAGTCTAGCTCATATTTCATTATAAACTGAATATAAATACGAATAAATAAGTTTAATATAATCAAAGTAGTATATAGGCTTAGTTACTAAAATAATTAGAACTAGTCAAGTAATCTAGAACTAGCCAAAGTCGTGCCAGCCGCTGCGGTTAGACGAAAAGTTCAAGTGAAATTTAAGAAAATATATAGCAAGCTAAGTTATAGTAAAACAAACAAAATTCCTTTAATCAGAGGTAAAATTCAATCAAATGTAGTAGTTTCTTAATATTATAAAGGCCAGTCTAAAAAAACTAAAACAAAAACCAGGATTAGAGACCCTGCTATTTTTAGTCCAAAATATTCAGGGTAGTAAAAGTAGTTCTTCAAACCCAAAGACTTTGGCGGTATTTCACCACAACAGAGGAGCTTGTCCCATAATCGATAACCCCCGTTTGATCTTACTCAGCCTTGTATCCAGCTTGTATACCACCGTTGACAGGTTACTTTAAAAGAATGTTCCCAATAACGAATTATACTTAGACAATTCAGGTCACAGTGCAGCTTATGGCTGAGAGGAGATGAGCTACAATTAAAATTATTAAAAACGGATTAATGGTGAAACCCATTAGGAAGGTGGATTTGTAAGTAAGTAGTTCTAAGAAAGAAACGCTGAAGGTTGCAATGAAATATGCACATATCGCCCGTCACTCTCCTTACTAAAAGGAGATAAGTCGTAACACAGTAGGTGTACCGGAAGGTGTACCTAGAACGAACGAAATAGAGCTTGACAAGAGAAGCAGTTCGCTTACATCGAACAGATATTTGTGCAATTCAAATTATTTCGAAATCATATATTGGCAAATAAAAACTGAAAGAAAGATCTTAAATTAAGTTATTATCAGAGTATTAAATAAAGAAAAGAAATAATTGCCCGATAGCATAAAGTACTGTAAAGGAAATAAAAAAAATTAAAACCAAGAAGATTTAACAATCGTACCTTGTGTATCAGGGTTAAGCAAAATAAGTTTTCAATAAAAATCATCCCGAAAGGTAGTGAGCTACAGAATTAAGATTATGTGTGTGGCAACACCCTTTTAAATAAAACTGTAGAAGTGAAAGGCTATACGAACTACTATATCTGGTTACTCAAGAAATGAATTCAATTCAGCCTACTTCAAATTCAACAAAAAATAAATCTTTTTAGAACTAAAGTAGAGTAAGTGGGGGAGGGACGAGCTTACCTCACAAATTAAATCAATATGAAAGTGAAATAAGTTTAACTAGCAAAACAAGACCTAATAATAGTCTATTCACAAGTGTATGTTATAATTCATGCTTAACTAAAATAAAATTCCAAAAAGCTTCATATAATTTATTGAGTTTCAGTATTTAATAGATACTTACTAGCAAATATGCTTAAATTAGTAGAACAACCTTTTATTTTAAAATAATAATAAAATAATTATAAACCAATAATATTAATCAATGAAAGATATTTCAAAGGAACTCGGCAAAACATTTATCCGCCTGTTTACCAAAAACATCGCCTGTTAAAATAACAGGTAACGCCTGCTCAATGCAATAGTCAATAGCCGCGGTATTCTGACCGTGCAAAGGTAGCATAATCATTAGTCTCCTAATTAGAGGCTGGAATGAACGGCGAAACGAGATAAAAACTGTCTCTGAAATATTAATCGAAATTCATTTTTGAGTGAAAAAGCTCAAATAAACCTAAAGGACGATCAGACCCTATAGAGCTTTAATACATACACCAGACAAGCATAATATGTGATATCTTAACTGGTTATTTATTTTTGTTGGGGCGACAGAGAGATAAATAAAACACTCTTTTTTAAAAAATATTTATAAATAAACCAATGATCCTTAATTCAAGATAAAAGACTAAGTTACCTTAGGGATAACAGCGTAATCTTTTTGGAGAGTTCAAATCGATAAAAAGGGTTGCGACCTCGATGTTGGATTAGAAAATCAGTAAGGTGCAGCAGCTTTACTAGAGAGTCTGTTCGACTCTTAATATTCTACATGATCTGAGTTCAAACCGGCGTAAGCCAGGTTGGTTTCTATCCTTAGAACAATTTATATATTTACCTAGTACGAAAGGATTGGTAAATAAAAGAAACTTTAAAACTGAGAAAACTAATAACAGCAGATAAAAACCTGTTAATTAGGCAGAGGAGTGCTTTGCATTTAGAATGCAAAAACGTGAGTGATAATCTCACAGTTAACAAGAGAACTATTTAAACAATTGCATGCCGATTAATTACACTATTCTCCTCCTAGGGATAAATCCCTCCCTCCCCCGAGGGGGAGGAAAAAAAAGGAGGAGAATAGTGACCCCCCTTATAGAATAGCTGCTATAGTATAGTAAATTACATTACATTTTCATTGTAAAGACAAGGAATTCCTTTAGCGGCTTTATATGTTAATGTACAATGCATGTAGGATTTTGATTCCTAAAGACATGGTGTGACTCCATTACATATAGCACGCTTAAGTAGCTTAACCTAAAGCATAGCACTGAAGATGCTAGGATAGCAAACTGCTCTTAAGCAAATGTTAAACCTCGGACTCACAATTTTAACTATTATTCTTGTTTTAGTTGCTGTAGCTTTTTTTACTTTATTCGAACGCAAATTATTAGGTTACATTCAATTACGGAAAGGTCCGAATAAAATAGGGTTTATAGGTTTACTTCAACCCTTTGCAGATGCTATTAAACTATTTTCTAAAGAACACTCGTCTCCTTTATCAGTAAACTACCTCCCTTTTCTTTTGGCTCCCATCTTTAGGTTTTTTCTGGCTTTATTAGTATGAAGATGCGTCCCCTCAATAAATGGGGGGACCCCATTTAAAATAGGTGTACTATTTTTTTTAGTGTGTGCAGGGCTGGGTGTATACGGCTTATTGACAGCAGGATGAAGGTCTAATTCTAAATATGCTCTCTTAGGAGGACTTCGAGGGGCTGCACAAACGATTTCTTATGAAGTAAGACTGGCATTGACGTTACTAACCCCAATTTTAATTATTCAAAGCTATGACTGAGCGTCTTTACATGCATTTCAACAAAATCTTTATTTTATTTTAGTTTTCCCATTCCTTAGAATAATTTGATTCGCATCATGTTTGGCTGAAACGAACCGCACACCCTTTGATTTTGCAGAAGGTGAATCAGAACTTGTATCTGGGTACAACACTGAATATGCTAGAGGGGGGTTCGCTTTAATTATACTAGCAGAGTATACTAGAATTCTTTTTATATCCATATTATTCTCACTTTTATATTTAGGTGGAAGAGTAAACTTGCTAGGAATTATTTGATTTACCAGAGTCGCATTCCTTTTCGTCTGGGTTCGGGGGACGCTTCCTCGCCTGCGTTACGATAAATTAATAAACCTTGCTTGAAAGGTGTACCTTCCTATTTCTTTAGTATACTTAATTTTAGGGGCATCTTTAGTAGTAATTTAAATTGGTAGATGATTAAGAGATTCGAACTCTTATTCCTTGTTTTCAAAACAAGTGCCTTCCTTTAGACTAAATCATCAATCAAGTAAAGAATCCCACATTTTTAAGAATATAGGAGCAAATATAAAATAAGCAAAGTAAATAACCGTAAAAGACTGCCCAACAAAAATATAAGGATCTTCTACCGGCTTAGCCCCAATTCAGGTCAATACGAACACTGTGCCAATAAATATCCAAAACAAAAATTTATTTAAAGGGTAAAAGGCTAACCCCCGAAAACTTCTTTTGTGCCAAAAAGGTATAATAGCTAAAATTACAATAGACCTAAGTAAAGCTACAACACCCCCTAATTTATTAGGAATAGAACGTAAAATAGCATAAGCAAAAAGAAAGTATCACTCAGGCTGGATATGAACAGGAGTAACTAAAGGGTTTGCAGGAGTAAAATTATCTGGGTCCCCTAATAAGTACGGATCTACCAGTGAGATCATAATTAGCAGTATTAAAACCACCAAAAACCCAAATAAATCCTTAATAGTAAAGTAAGGGTGAAACGGAAGTTTATCTGCATCTCTTTCCACCCCAAGAGGGTTCCCGGACCCCGTTTGATGTAAAAACAATAAATGAATTAAAACAACCGCAGCTAAAATAAAAGGAATTAAAAAATGAAAAGTGAAAAACCGGTTGAGGGTAGCATTATCTACCGCGAATCCCCCTCAAATTCATTGAACCACTATGTCGCCCACATAAGGAACAGCTGAAACTAGATTAGTAATAACAGTTGCTCCCCAAAAAGATATTTGACCTCAAGGCAAAACATAACCTATAAAAGCAGCACCCATGGTTAGGAACAATAATAAAATACCAGAAAACCACACAAATATAAATATATAAGAACCGTAATACATCCCTCGCCCCACGTGCAAATAAATACAAATAAAAAAAAATGATGCCCCGTTAGCATGAATAGCTCGTAAAAGCCAGCCATAATTCACATCACGTATAATATGGACTACCCTAGAGAACGCTATTCTAATCTCAGGTGTATAATGTATAGCCAGAAAAAGACCAGTTAAAATTTGGGTTCCTAAGCACAGCCCTAGTAAAGAACCAAAATTTCATCAAGCAGAAATATTGGAAGGCGCAGGTAGATCAACAACTGCCCCAGATGCAATTTTTAACAAAGGATGAGTAGATCGTAATGTTAACATTTTCTACTTTACCCTTCGTAGCGGGTATGAATTTTTTTTAGTATTAAAAACAACTACTAATAAAGTAATTAAGAGATAAAAAATAATAAATAATGTCAGTCGATACAATTCGCTACCATACAGCCTCTTCAAAAGATACTCAAAAGAAACATCAAGAAACACAGCAGACCCGGAATCAGTCTTAAAACTTAGGGCCAAAAGTAAACCGACACTAAGTGTAAATAAAAAAATGCTTGACCATCTATTTTTAAACCTTTCGTTCGATGCAAGTAAAGAGACATAAACAAATAAAACTAATAGACCCCCAGATAAAATAAGTATTAACGTGTAAGATATTCAAAATCTTAGCCCCCTTGCACCAATAATAACAGCAATAAGAAATGTGGACACAAGTAAATTTAAACCCATGGCCAAAGGATGAGAGAGTAAAGGAAATGAAAGAATTATAAAAGATAAAAAAATAAGAAAAGGGTATTGAATTAAAATAACAGAAGGTAGTTTACGATAAAATATAAACTTTGGAAGTTTAAGACGTGGAGCCCCACCCCTCTGATGCCTAAAGACCTTAGCCGGTCTCTAGTGATTTACAAGACCACTGTTCTAAAATAAACTATTTAGGCAATATGTTTTACAACTTTTTTACACAAACAGACCCGATCTGATGGGTTATTACTCAGGGAGTCATTTTATTCTTATTTGCTTTCGTTTCGAAACGAAAGCACCTTCTTAGAACTTTACTATGTTTAGAAGGCTTGATACTTATAGTTTTTATGGTACTATGCCATTTGGGCTCCCTTATAAATTTGTATTCTTTTATACTTATTTTTTTAAGTTTAGTCGCATGTGAAGGAGCATTAGGACTATCTTTACTTGTACTGATTGTTCGAAATTATAGAAACGATTATTTTAAATCCATAAATTCACTAATATGCTAAAAATACTCATCATTTCTACTAGTATAGTTTTCATAAAAGACTCTTGAATTTTAACCTCAGCTACTTTGGTAGCACTTACAATTTCATGAATTTCAGAGAGAACCTTTAACTTAGGTTTAATTAACTTAACTCTAGTTGACAACTTAAGATTCTGGTTGATCTTACTAAGGGTTTGGCTCTCTTTACTAATAATTAATAGAAGATACTACATTAAATTTAATAAAAATAAGACTCAGATATTTGTTATCTTAATTATTTTAATAAATAGTCTATTAATTTTTTCTTTTTGTGCCTCAAATCTTCTCATATTTTATATTATATTTGAGGCTACTCTTATTCCAATTTTTATACTTGTATTCGGATGAGGTTACCAGCCAGAACGAGTGACGGCCTCATTATATTTATTATTTTATACTCTTTTTGCGTCTTTACCTCTTTTAGTCTCAATACTTTATCTAGAGAGTACACTCTTTACCCTTGAGATACACACTCTCCCCCTATTAACCCAAAAAACATCAAATTTGATGTTTTTTGGGTTAGTCTTAGCATTCTTAGTTAAAATACCCGTTTACTTCGGGCATCTTTGACTACCTAAGGCTCACGTAGAAGCTCCAATAGCAGGCTCTATAATTCTTGCGGGAGTTCTTTTAAAACTAGGAGGGTATGGCTTATTGCGTATTTTACCCATTACACTTTATGAAAGAGTCAGACACTCACCTTGGTTTATAAACATTGGACTCTTTGGAGCACTGTGCGCTTCATTTATTTGCATACGTCAAACAGATTTGAAATCATTAATTGCCTACTCTTCTGTTGCTCATATAGGTTTAGTTATTTTAGGCTTATTCCTAAACACAATAACAAGATGATACGGGTGTTTAGTAATTATGATGGCTCACGGTCTATGCTCGTCTGGTTTGTTTTGTTTAGTAGGTGTTTTATACTACCGGTTTAGAAGCCGAAGAATAGTTTTAATCCGAAGGGGAGTCTCTAGAATGCCACTTTTGACACTGTGATGATTCCTATTTGGTGCAGCAAACATAGCTGCACCCCCTACCCCAAATCTCGCAGGGGAGATTTTAATTTTCATAAGATGTATTAGAAGAAGCCTGTTTATAGCAATTTTAGTCGGGGTTACATCATTCTTAGCAGCTGGTTACAACCTATATTTATTTTCAAGAACACAACACGGCAACAAACAACTAGAAATCAATAGCGCGTCTGAAGCAAGACTTCGAGAGCATTTCATTATATACCTTCACGGGGCCCCCTTGCTTTTAGGACTTTTACTTCTTTTAAGTCTTTACTATCAATGTAGTTTAAAATAAAACTTAGATTTGTGGTGTCTAGAATACTCAAAGAGTCATTGATCATGAGCAAATTTCTTTACAATAATATTAGTTTTATTCTAATAAATTTTAGACTCTTATGCTTAATCTTAGGTTTACACTCAGGTAGCAATAACCTTTCAACCTTTATTGAGTGAAGTCTAGGGGGCAGAGAAAACAATATAACCGCCACTTTATTACTAGACCATACATCTTTTATATTTTTAAGGGTTGTACTATTTATTTCATCTAATGTAGTTTTCTACAGCAAGAGATATATAAGGGAAGATTTTAATGCCGATCGGTTTATTCTACTTGTATTCGCCTTTGTAGTGTCTATAGTTATCATAATTATCAGCCCAAATATTATCAGAATTTTACTCGGATGAGATGGGCTAGGTCTCGTGTCTTATTGTTTAGTTATTTACTACCCTACAAAAAAATCAAGTAGTGCAGGAATACTTACAGTAATAAGAAATCGAGTCGGAGATATTTGTATTTTACTAAGAATCGGGTGATTTAGGATTATGGGAGACTATAACTTTTTAGTCTGAAGGTTTTGATCAGAACCTATACAAAGAAATATTGTTATCTATTTAGTTATTTTCGCTGCTATAACTAAAAGGGCTCAAGTACCATTCTCCGCATGGCTCCCTGCTGCCATAGCGGCCCCGACTCCTGTTTCCGCACTAGTTCACTCGTCTACTCTAGTAACAGCGGGGGTATATTTATTAATTCGTTTTTCAGATACACTAGAACTAAGCTCAAAAACTTTTCTTTTAGCAATTTCAACTATTACAATATTTATATCGGGGCTAGTTGCAAATTTCGAATATGATCTAAAAAAGATCATTGCATTGTCGACTCTTAGCCAGCTTGGGATAATAATATTCGCAATTGCTATAGGAATGTATGAACTAGCTTTTTTCCACTTAGTGATTCACGCTCTTTTTAAGGCATTACTATTTTTATGTGCTGGGACGGCTATTCATAGGATCGGGGGGTCTCAAGATATCCGAATTTATGGGGGGTTGAGTAAAAATTTTCCTGTTATTGGGGTGTGTTTAAATTATGCTAACTTATCTCTTTGCGGTATACCATTCTTAGCGGGGTTTTACTCAAAAGACTTAATCATTGAAATAGCAGCCCAAAGAACAATAAATCAGTTCATTTTAGCAATAATATTTATCTCAGTTGGTCTAACGGTAAGATATAGGCTACGCCTTACTGTACATACATTTATTGACTTCCCTAATGGGAGTGCTTCACGATTTATTTGTGATCAAGATAGAACTATAAGGATACCTATAGTTAATCTCACTCTTTTCTCTCTTTTTTCAGGAGCGAGGCTTAGCTGAACCAACTTTTTAAATCCTTACTCTATCAGCTTGCCTTTAAGTCTTAAAACTATAGCATTAGTTATAATTACACTAGGCGGGATGTTAAGCTTTTCTTTCTCTTTAAATAGTTTCGTGAAAAAAAATAAGAGTATCAGAGTTTTTAATTTCTTAGGCAACTTATGATTTTTACCTTACAATTCTGGACAGATTTTATCCTTTTACCTACTTAAACTAGGGAAGGCCACACTAAAATTTAATGACCAAGCATGAATTGAGGAAGCATCCTTACACACTTTAAAAACAAGGTCAACAAAAATTAACATAGTATTTAATTGAGCACAACAAAATGAACTGAAGCTTCATTTACTCCTATTTTTAGTGTGACTCATACTAATTACCCTAACATTAATGTAATCCATCAATTAGATAATTTTTAATTATAAGACACGAATAATTGGATTTTAGACTAGGCAGAAACTGCATTATTTACCCTATCAAGATAATCCTTTTTATCAGGCACTAGTCTGGAGAGTAAGGACAAAAGCCAAATTTTAGGTCGAAACTAAATGTAAAATTTACTTCATACTCTGAGGAAAGCCAGTAAGGCACCTTTTGAATGCAAATCAAATATTATAGTTAACTATAACCCCCTCTCTCCGACATCGGAATTATGAGGATCACTCCAAAGCACCCTGCTTTCACTCATGAAACAAACCAAAAAGTAAAATAAGTAAAAATAATACTATAGTAAGTAGTCAATAAAATGTTCTAGCCAAGGGAACCACTAAAACAGAAGGAAGAAGAACAGCAATTTCGACATCAAAAATAAGAAAAATTACAGTAACTAAAAAGAAACGTAAAGAAAAAGGAAGACGAAGGTCCGAATTGGGGTCAAACCCACATTCGAAAGGAGAAGATTTTTCTCGTCTTAATTTAGTTTTTTTACCAAATAGAATAGATAAAAAAAAGACCAAAGAACAAATAAATATTAAAATGACAATAAAAGCACTAAAATAAAACACTATCTTTTCCATACTCTGGGCCATCTGATTGGAAGTCAGAAATACTAACTATACTAAAAAGATAATTACCTCATCAATAAATAGAAATAAATAAAAATAATCAAACAACATCTACAAAGTGTCAATACCATGCCGCAGCTTCAAAACCAAAGTGATGCCGCTTAGTGAAATGAAGAAATAGATGACGAATTAAACATACTAAAAGAAAAAGTGTTCCAATAAGCACATGAAGTCCGTGAAACCCTGTTGCAATAAAAAAAGTAGAACCATAAACAGAATCCGCAATAGTAAAAGGAGCTTCATAGTACTCTAAACCTTGCAATGCACTAAAATATACTCCTAAAATAATAGTAAAAAGCAAGCCATGCTTTGTTTGAGTATAATTACCTTCTAAAAGAGCATGATGAGCCCAAGTAACTGTAACCCCTGAAGCCAAAAGAATCGCGGTGTTAAGTAAAGGAATCTGAAAAGGGTTAAATGGCTTCACCCCGGCTGGAGGTCAAACGGCACCGATCTCAACTGCAGGAGCCAGACTTCTATGAAAAAAAGCTCAAAAAAAAGAAAAAAAGAACAAGACTTCAGAAGTAATAAATAAAATTATCCCTCAGCGAAGACCTAAAACTACTACTTGAGTGTGATGACCCTGGAAGGTACCTTCGCGAACTACATCTCGTCATCATTGTACCATAATTAAAAGGGTGCTTACTGTACCTAAAATAAATAAACTGATATCAAAAGTATGAAATCACTTAGCCACGCCCGTAACCGTGGCTAATACACTAAAGGCCCTTAAAATAGGCCAAGGACTTTTATCTACTAAATGAAAGGGGTGGTTAGAATGAGCTGACATTAAACCTCACTAGAATAAAGAGTTGCTAAAACAGCAAAGACATAAGACTGAATTACTGCAACAGCAGACTCCAACACAAGCAAAAGAATTTGGGTGATAATTAATACAGTAAGAAAAACAGAAGTTAAATTAGGTCCTTGATTACCCAACAAAACAAGTAAAAGATGGCCTGCAATTATATTAGCAGCAAGCCGCACAGCCAATGTGCCCGGCCGAATTAAGTTACTAATAGTTTCAATCAGAACCATGAAGGGCATCAAAACAGGGGGTGTCCCCAGAGGCACGCAATGGGCTAATATATGCTTAGTATGATTAATTCACCCAAAAAGCATAAACCCCAGTCACAAGGGTAAGGCTAAAACTAAAGTCAAAGACAAGTGTCTAGAAGCAGTAAATACATAAGGAAGTAAACCTAAAAGATTGTTAAATATAATAAATAAAAATAAACTAATAAAGAGAAAGGTATGACCAACCTTAAAGTCAGGCCCAAGTAAAACTTTAAACTCACGATGTAAAGTCAAAGTAACGGAGTTAATTAAGACTGAATAACGGTTAGATAGTGCTCAGAAAGGATAGGGTAAAAAGAATAAGCCTAAAGTAATTCTGAATCAATTCAGGGGGGCTCCTATAGAAGTAGAAGGATCAAAAATAGAAAATAAATTTCTTATCATTGTCACGGTAAAAAAGGATTAGCAAAAGTAAAAGACCTATCAGTTTTAGTGGGCCGAGGAGATATAATAAAATATACCACCACCATAAAAATAATAAATCCACCTAAAAACAAGAAAAACAACAAAGATCACTGGGAAGGCCACATCTGAGGCATCAAAAGTTACTATAAATAGCAATTTTAGCTTGACAAGCTAATGTTATTAATTTAACTAAACTTTTCACTACGGACGGACGTTACGCCGCCATCACAAACTTAAAAGGCTTGGGCTTACTTTAAGCTTCACAATGAGTACCTATTAACTCATTTTAAGAAGTCTGCTGGCCTAATAGACTCAACTCTAATAGGTATAAAACTGTGGTTAGCCCCGCAAATCTCCGAACACTGACCGTAGAAAACTCCAGGCCGGTTAAATAAAAGATTAAGCTGATTTAGACGCCCAGGTACAGCGTCAGCTTTTACACCTAAAGCTGGAACCGTTCAAGAATGAAGTACATCAGCAGCAGTAACCAATAAACGAACTTGAGTAAGGTAGGGTAAAATAACACGATTATCTACTTCCAAAAGACGGAAATCCCCCCTCTCAAGGCTATTCTCAGGAGTCATATAAGAATCAAATTCAATGGTACCAAAATCAGAGTATTCGTACCTTCAATACCATTGATGGCCGATAGCCTTGAGAGTTAAAGCAGGCTCTGTAACCTCATCAATAAGATATAAAAGACGAAGGGAAGGCAATGCAATGGCAACTAAAATTAAAGCTGGAAAGACCGTTCAAATAATCTCAATTATTTGACCGTCAAGAAGATAACGATTTACAAACCGATTCAAAGTGAGGGAAAACATAAAATAACCTACAAGAGTAGTTATCATAATCAAAACCATTATAGCATGATCATGAAAAAAAATTAGTTGCTCCATTAAAGGAGATGCACTATTTTGAAAGCCGTACTGCAGTCATGTTGACATTTTCTAAAGAAGAGACTATCTCTTATATCTAGAGCTTAAATCTAGCGCACTTTTCTGCCACATTAGAGTATTAACGAGTTACATAAACTAATTCTCTGTAACTATGTTCAGCGGGTGGGCAGGGATGCTGTCACTCCAAAGAGGTAGATAAATGAGTAGTGAAAAGCACAGGTCGGTAAGAGACAAATGCTTCCCAGACAATAACAATAAAACCCAAAGTAGCAATGAATGAAATCATAGAACCAATGGAAGATACTACATTTCAAGTTATTAAAGCATCTGGGTAATCAGAGTAACGACGTGGTATGCCAGCTAAACCTAAGAAATGCTGAGGAAAAAATGTTAAATTCACCCCCAAAAATATGAGAGTAAAATGAACTTTCAGCCAAGAAACATTAAAAGTAAGACCCGTGAAAAGAGGAAATCAATGAATCATACCGGCAAAAATAGCAAATACAGCCCCCATAGAAAGAACATAATGAAAATGCGCTACAACATAATATGTATCATGAAGAACAATATCAATTCTGGAATTAGCAAGAACAACACCTGTTAAACCCCCTACAGTAAAAAGGAAGACAAACCCAGCTGCCCATATTAGCGAGGGAGTATATGAAAGCTGCACCCCATGTAAAGTTCCTAACCACCTAAAAATCTTAATACCGGTAGGTACAGCAATAATTATCGTGGCAGCAGTAAAATAGGCACGAGTATCTACATCCATACCAACGGTAAATATATGATGAGCCCAGACAACAAAGCCTAAAATACCAATAGCCAACATCGCATAAATTATACCTAATGTACCGAAAGCTTCTTTTTTTCCTCTTTCATGACTAATAATATGAGAAATCATACCAAACCCGGGTAAAATTAAAATATAAACTTCAGGATGCCCGAAAAACCAAAAAAGATGCTGATATAAAATAGGGTCACCACCACCTGCTGGATCAAAAAAAGAGGTATTTAAATTACGGTCAGTTAGTAACATAGTAATAGCCCCTGCTAACACCGGAAGACTAAGTAAAAGCAATAGAGCTGTAATCCCAACAGACCAAACAAATAGAGGAATTCGATCTAAAGTAAGTCCTTTAGTACGTATATTTATAACAGTAGAAATAAAATTTACTGCACCTAAAATTGAAGAAATACCCGCAAGATGAAGAGAAAAAATTCTCAAATCTACAGATGCCCCCGCATGAGCAATTGTACCAGAAAGAGGGGGGTAAACAGTTCAACCTGTTCCAGCACCCCTTTCAACTGCCCTTCCAACCAAAAGAAGAGTTAAAGAAGGGGGTAATATTCAAAACCTTAAATTATTTAAACGAGGAAAAGCCATATCAGGGGCACCTAGTATTAAAGGCACCAGCCAATTGCCAAAGCCACCAATGAGAATAGGCATAACTATAAAAAAAATTATAACAAAAGCATGAGCGGTTACAATAACATTATAAATTTGGTCATCACCAATAAGTCTGCCACACTGCCCTAACTCAGCTCGAATAAGTATACTTAGGGCTGTTCCAACTATCCCGGACCAAACTCCAAAAATAAAATATAATGTACCAATATCTTTATGGTTGGTCGAGTACAACCAACGGCGCAACAATGCAATGGCCGAAATAAAAAGCGCTAGACTGTAAATCTAGAAATGAGGTAGCCCCTCTTGCATTAGGTATTTTAGTTTATATAAAACATAAGATTGCAAGTCTTAAAAAGTAAAACTACAGATACCTAGAATTTGAACTCTTATTCATTTCGAGCTTTGAAGGCTCATAGTTTAGTTTAACTTAAAATTCTAACTAAAAAAAATAGACTACTAAAAACCCCAAAAAAGATAAAACTAAAGTAAAAACTAAAAAAGAAGCTCTGTAACTGTAAAACCACCGAGGCTCAACGACTAGTTTAGTTAAAATGAAACCAGTGTATGAAATACGCAAATAATAAAATAAGGTAAATAGACTCATTAAAACCAAAAAAACTACCAAAAAATAGTTACCAATAGACACTGCACCCGAAATAACTATCCACTTAGGGAAAAACCCCAAAAAGGGAGGGAGCCCCCCTAGAGAGAGTAAAGACCTCGTCAATACTAACGCTCTTGAAGTATCAACAGGAAGTCTTTGAATCTGGCCTAAATAACCAAGACCCCCCATTATAAAGAAAGCAAGAACAGGGAAAAGTAAAAAACAATAGATAATAAAATAAGTTCTAAGTATACTTACTCTTACGCCCAAAGCCAACAGTAATCAACCCAAATGATTAATAGAAGAAAAAATTAACAGTTTACGCAAACTAGTCTGAGATAAGCCCAATAGTGCACCCAAAGAACCCGAAAATAAGATACCAAAAAATAAAAATTCCCAAATCCAATCCAAAGAAACCAAAAGAACTAAGGGATTAATTTTTTGTAAAGTAAGCATCAAGTATAGAACAAATCAATCCAGATTTTCGCCCACAGATACCAACCAACCATGGAAAGGGGCGACTCCTATTTTAATGAAGAGAGCAACTAAAACAATAAGACTAAATGCTGGGTAAAACTTAACCCCTAAAATACCAATTAAAAAAGCTACAGATGCAACTGTCTGCCTCAAAAAATACTTAATAGCCGACTCGCCCTCCCGGCCAGTCTTTAGAACAAGCATCAAAGGAATAAAAGTAAGTGTATTTAACTCAATTCCTACTCAACATAATAATCAAGAAGAAGATGAAGCCACCAAAAAAATTCTAAACCCAATAAAAGATAAAAAAACAACAAGACTAGGCGAGAAACTCATCAAGAAAAAGGTTAACCCTATCGTTGGGGTATGAGCCCATTAGCTTAAACTTAGCTTATTTTCTTTTACTTAAACGGAAGAAATTCTTCTAATCCCCATTAACAGTGAGGCGCCGCCAAATTTGGCTTCGTCTAAAAAAAATCTTGACTCCTCCCCCCCTAGTCCCCCTCCTCTTCAGTACGTAACTAAAGACATTTACTGGTCGCTCTTTCACTCCTACGTCGTTCCATCCCGCTCCGGATACATAAAATTCTTAACAAACACTCAATAAAGTAATAACCACACACGATGATAAATCTTCCAAACATCTCAACCCCCCCTCAGTTAATCCTTTTCTCTTTTTCACTTTTATCGCTACCGCTCTTGAACTGCCCACTCTCCAAACAAGCATCCCGGGGACGCGCCGCCGAAGCCACGTTCCTTCCAGAGCCACGCCGGATAGAGTCAGAAGTAATCTCTCGCTCACTCGAACAAAACAACATCAAACCAGCCACGTTCCACTCGTATACTCGTGGAACTGTTATTCAGCCCACACATATACATCATTTACCCCCACACACACATATACATCATTTACCCCCACACACACATATACATCATTTACCCCCACACACACATATACATCATTTACCCACACACACACACACACACACACATATACATCATTTACCCCCACATACACACACACACACATATATATATACATCATTTACCCCCACACACACATATACATCATTTACCCCCACACACACATATACATACATACATACATACATACATACATACATACATACATACATACATACATACATACATACATACAT
>Ga0209990_10002182_pt1 | contig 15606 bp, 18 predicted proteins | sample NOAtaG_6_FD_187304 | JGI IMG/M metagenome (GOLD analysis project Ga0209990, IMG submission 187304) | Freshwater lake microbial communities from Lake Erie, under a cyanobacterial bloom - NOAA_Erie_Diel5S_2200h metaG (SPAdes) (version 2) | ecosystem: Environmental > Aquatic > Freshwater > Lake ...
TTGCGGGTATCCCTGAAAGCGCAATGCCTGCGAGCGTTGCGCCTAGCGCTGCGAGAGCGGCGAAGCCTGTTGACCCTGCCGAAGCGCTGCTGAAGATGCCAACGGAAGCGCCGCCGCGACCGCTTTATGAGCCCATCATCTTCGCCCCGAAGGTTGATGCTGCCGACATGAAGGCTCAAATGGGCTTGCAAGATTTGGAGTCGACGCTACCGCCTGGCGCTTCTCTCGTTGACGAAGCTAGGCCAATGAGCGAAGGCGCTGCCGCCGCTGCTGAAAGCGTTGTCACGCCGCCGCCAGCGCCTGGCTTTCTGCAACGCTTCACTGATTGGCTCACGGATTGGGGCGACGCGAATCCCAAGGTTCAGGGCAAGGTCAAGCTCAATGCGAGCGTCGGTGGAGTCGAAGAAGTTCTCAAGGCTATCCCTGGGATGGTCACTGGCAAGACCATGGCCAAGTTTGAGAAGTGGGTTGAGAGCGCAGCGCCGAAAGCGTTGGCCCAAGCAGAGAAGCTTCCGCTGATTGAGCGCGTCATTCGCGCTGGCAAAAGCACCTTCACCACGTCGCAGGGCATTGTCCCCATGGAGGTAGGCCGCGCTATCGAAGCGATGCACCAAGAGGCGGACTCATTCTCTCGAGCCGTCGTTGACACTTTTCATTCTGTCAGCCAGGGCGACCTTCGCCCCATTCTTGGACGCGATGCTGTGCATAGCGTCCTTGACGCGCCGCAGAAAGAATTGCTTCGCAAGCACATGACCGGCGCGCCGCAGGCCAACGGTTTGCCCATCACGCCAAAGGTACTAGAGAACGCCGGGATTCATCCTGACTTCATCGACGCTGCTCGCGTTGTTCGCGCGTTGCAAGATAAGGCCACTGACGAACTTCTAAGCGAGCAATGGAACCTACCCAGGGATTGGTTTGGCAAACTACAAGGTGAGCAACGCAAGATGGTTCAGTCGCTTGCGGAGAGCGCCAGGAAGCCGATGATTCGCGCTTCGTTTGATAAAGGCGTTCAGGCCAAGGATGCTGCCTTCTATGCTGAAGCCAAAGCTATTGTAGACAACGCGGTGGATGAACTTGAAGCTCGCGGCCTATTGACCGATGAAGGCTTACCAGTGGATATGCTGTTGCCCTTTGGCCCAGCGTTGACCAATCGCGGCAAGTATGACCCGCGCTCTTACACCTTCTTCGAGACCGGCGTTCCCGATGGCGATATCAAAGCCTACCTCGACGCGAAGGAAGCCCAGCTTGGCAAGCCCATCGCGAAGGAGTTGCGCGACTTCATTCAAGTCAACTACGGCAACAGGGCGAGCAGCAAGGCTGTGTTCAACGAAGCTTCTCGGCTCAAGGCAAGGAAAGACATCCCGCTTGAACTGAAAGAAATCCTGACTGAGATTCAAGACCCCATCTACACCTTTAGCAAGGGCATCTATCAGGTGAACCAGCTCCGCAACAAGCTTGAGTTCCGGCGTTGGGCTGCGGCGAAGGAGAACTTTGTTTCTCGCGGCGGCGAAAGCCTCGAGGAGTTCATCGCGAGAACGAAGCATGACGCAACCGATATCATTGCACTTGACGAGGGCAATATCGGCACCATCGGAACGAAGGTGAACTTCGGCGCATTGCGCGGCCGATTCATTCACAAAGACTTTGCTGACTCCCTCGTCCTTGGCCATATCATCCCAACGCTCGGCGAGGGACCTGGCTTTGTCGGCAAGGGCTGGGACGCTATTACCGACCGTTGGAAGTATTGGCACACCGTTGCAAACCCTTCGTCTCACGCAAGACAGGCGCAGCAAAATATTGGCGCCATCTTTGACGTTGCTGGATTCAAGGGCTTATCTAAGCTTCCCGACGCTTGGACGGAATACTTCGCGCGTGGCGATCGCTACGCTGAAGCGCGGCGAGCAGGGCTGTTTCAGGGCAAATACATCGGCGAGCTTGCAAACTTCATTGACGACGCCGCTTGGCGCGAGATGAATAAGAAGGGCCTCTTTGGACAGTTCGAGCTAGCCATTGAGAAAATCCCTGCGATTGGCAACTTTTTTGCCGACGCTATCAACGCCGCTAGAACTAAAACCGGCATCGCTGCCGAAGAATTATGGCAGGCGAGCGACGACATCGCAAGGCTAGCGCTGTTCAACCACTTCCGAAGCAACGGTTATGAGGCTTTGGAAGCAGCAAAACTGGCGAGGTCCGAAGTCTATCTAGGCGCGAAGAACACGCCGCTGCAGAACTTCTTGCGAGGCAAGGGCGTGAGCCGTGGCAAGTTCTTGCCAAGCAAAACTGATCGCCTTGGCGACGTTGCTTCGGCCGTATTCGCAGCGCCGTTCATCTCTGCGTCAATGCATCTTTCCATGATGGGAATGCGCAGCATGCTCGGCGTTCGTGCTGGCCATTGGATGCCCGGCACTGACCCTATGAGAGCAGCGCGAAGCATGGGGGTAATGATGGGAATGCAGTGGATGAACGAGAAGGTTCGCGCTGCTAACGGGATGAGCACCCAAGAGGAGATTGAAGCTCGGCCGCGTCACCTGTTCCCGTTGCTCCCTACGTTCCTCAATGTCCCTGATACTGTCATGGAGTTGATTGACGACAAGGGCCGCCGTGGGTATGTAAACATGGCTTACATGTTCGCGTTGGGCAACATGGCCGAAGGCGGTTTCGACGCTGAAGCGGGGCGGATGTATGACATTTTCAGCCCTAAGCCTGGCGGGATGAAGCTGAACGTGCCAATGGTTGGCCAGATTGGGCTTCACCCAGTTCTGCAGACCGTTGCTGAATCGTTGTCTGGTAAAAACTTCTTCCTTGATAGTGAGCTTTATGCTCGCTCAGACGACTTCTCAGAGCGGCTTCGCAAGGGCACTTCTCACGCTTGGCGGCAAATCTTTCCTGTCTGGGCGCCCAACGCTCTAACAGCGCCGGCAGCGCTCATGGATGCCATCCGTTACGACGGAGGCAAGGATGGCAAGAACTCATTTCGCGAGTTCGTTGGCCAGTTTTTGCAAGGCATTGCCAATGACGGCGGGCACCTCGCGAGCAAGGGCGCGAGCGCCATCTTCAACTCGTTCGACTACTGGTGGGAACAGAACTACGGCAAGTTCGATGAGGCGATGCGCGTTCAGGACTACTCCAAGCGCGAATACTACCTCGCGAAGTTCTTCCTCGACGCTGTTGGCCTCAAGGTTGACTCGACTACGAAAGCGGATATGAAGCGACGCGACAGCGCTGCGAGACGCGCTGCTATCGCCAGCGGCAACAGCGAACTGAAGAAGAAGCTTGCCAAGACATCCAACCCGCAGACGAGGCGTCAACTTCAACGCGACTTCGCCGATATGGTGAAGCGAGTCAAGAAAGGCAAGCCGGAGCCTCGCCTTTACGACCAATACAGCAGCGACACGCTTTGGAATGTAATGCAGGCCATCACTCAATCTAAGGGCTTGCGAAACAAAGAGGGCCCCATCACTTAGTCTGGAGTTATGCCAGACATCAAAGCAAGGATCAAGCCAGGCGATTATCACATCGTTGTTTCATCGCGACACAGCGTCGCTTCCATCTTCAACCACAAGGGCGAGAAGATTGGCAGGAGCTATCCCGCGCGAACGCTGGGACAGCATCGCTTCTGGAAAGAGCGTAACGGCGACACTCCTCCTGGCCTGTATCTTTGCGGGGTCATCTACAACACCGAGAACCCTCGCAGCGACCTCCACGCTTACGGCCGACGCTGCGTTGACCTGATCGACCTAGAAGGTCAAGAGACTGGCAACGGTCGCGCTGGCATCTCGTTGCATGGCGGCGGCAGCGCATTGCCTGACCCAACGGCGCCATTCCAAGGATGGGCCAACACGCATGGCTGCATTCGTATCCAGAACGGCCACCTGATGAAAGTCTTTGTCCCTCTCATTGAGACCGCCCAGAAGAGCGGCAAGAATGTTTACCTAACCGTGGAGGAGTAGCGCTATGCCGCTTGACGACCTAAACACAAAGAGAGACCCGAGTAACGCCAATGTTTTCAATGCTATCGGCGAATGCGTCAATGGCGTCAAAGGCCCCTGGGTCGCGCATCGCTTGGAGCTTGAGACTAGCGCTTTAGGCGAAGCTGACGCAGTATGGTCAGCCATCGATGGCTCTGGAAACATGGTTCTCAACGTTCCTTCCGGCAAGTCTATCCGTTCCTACGTTAACGGCGTTGACACGGGAGCACTAGGAGGCGGCGGCGGTGGCGTTGACTTAGCCACGGCGACCGGCGTTCTCGAGCTTAACAAGGGCGGCACTGGAGCAACGGACCCTGCCGGCGCTCGAACCGCGATTGGCGCCGCTGCTTCTGCCCATACTCACAGCGCTGCTGACATCTCGAGCGGCACTATCGCGACGGCCCGCCTTGGCTCTGGCACTGCGAACAGCACCACATTTCTACGCGGCGACAATACCTGGGCGACGCCTGCGGGTGGCAGTGGCAACCTGGATGGCCTGTCTGATGTTGTCATCACTTCACCAGCAACGGCGCAAACGCTGCGCTACAATGGCACCAACTTTGTCAACGCAGCGCTCAGCGCCGCCGATGTTGGCGCTGCTGCTGCGTCTCACAGCCACGCGGCTGGCGACATTACGAGCGGAACCATCGCGACGGCCCGCCTTGGCTCTGGCACTGCGAACAGCACCACATTTTTACGAGGCGATGGAACTTGGGCTGTCCCTTCTGGAGGCGGTTCTCCAAGCTTGAGCAGCATCACCGCCGGCACTCTGGCCACGAGCGTCCCACTCTCGTTCAGCACAACCGCTACCACGGGGACTAGCTCCGCTGTCCCGCAGCTATTCACTGCGAACCCTGAGTTTGTCATCAATGCGCCCTCTGGTTGGGGGATTCCATTTCGCATAGCTGGCCAAGACCAGGTTCGCGTTAGCTCCACTGGCCTTAGCTTTGGGACTGACCAGACCCTGGTCGGGACGCTTCACTGCGTCGCTCGCACTACTCAAGCTTTAGTGGTGAATACGAGCGCTGGCCGAACGGTGCGAATCAATGCTGGGGCTGCTACCAATGTCACCACTGGTGGAACCTGGACCACTCTCTACTCTCTGACTGGACTCTCGCAAGGCTTGCTCTACGCTTTCGCTGCGGGAATGGGCTGGGTCGAGATGTTCTGGGACGGAACGACTTTGACTAGAATCAATGGGACTGCAACGCTTGTCGTTGCTGCGAGCGCAGGCGCCACTGAGGTCGCGTTCCGGGTTTCTGGCGGAAACCTTCAAGCAAGCAACGGCACGGGCACTGACGTTAGTGTCTTCACGCCTGGCGCATGGACAAGGAGTTAATCATGACTGAATACCCTGCAACTATTGTTGAGACGCCCGAGTATGATTACCGAGACCCGTTGCACTTCGCTTTGTGGTTAGCAGCGGGCTCGCCTGACTTGAACGAGCTAGATGGCGACGGCAATAAATGGCGGCCGACCATTGTCAGAAACCGCATCAACAACGGGCCTGACTATGACATGCCGCAGGCGCCATCGCTAGAAGAGATTTACAAGCGAAGCTTTGAGCGAAGCCAACAGCGACGCGAGGCAGCGTATAGTGCGATGAAGGGCGCGATGGCAGCGGCTATGCAGCGCGCAGGGGTTCCGCTTCAGGACATCTCTCGCGAGGGCGCCGCTTTCTTCGACGCTCACAGCGCCGTTATCTTTGCTTGGATTGGTGGGGGAGGCAATGCGTTCAAGACGGCCGTCGAGCAAGACTCCCGCCCATGGCTTGACTTCAAGATTCCGCAGACTGACACCTCGGTTCGAGACGTTTGTCTCTCGTTCTTCGTTTAGGGAACTGTGCTGCTTAGCAGCGCAAATCGCTTGGGAAATCACTTACACACACCAACGCCTTGAGGAGGCAAACAAATGGCAGCTCTCACAAACTACGCAGAGGAAAGGCTTCTTCGCCATCTCTTGGGCGACTCGGCCTTTACGATACCTGCAGCGCATTACCTTGCTCTTCATACTGCAGACCCTGGCGAGACTGGAGCGACGGCTGAGGTAAGCGGTGGCAGCTACGCTCGCAAGCTCATCGCGTTCGATTGGAATTCCGGTGGCTCTCGCGTTGAGAATAACGCTGCTGTGACCTTTACCAGTATGCCGGCCGGCACTGTTTCACACTTTTCCATTTGGGACGCGTTGACCAGTGGTAACTGCCTTGTCAAGGGTGCGCTCGCGTCTCCGCAAACGCTTAGCGCTGGCCAAAGCATCACCGCCGCAACTGGCGAGATTCGCGTAACGGCTGACTAATGTCAGTCCTCTGCACTATCGGCGAACAGCATATCCTCAACTGGTTCGCTGGGCGCACGAGCGCGAATGGCGCGACTTGGACGCCGGTTCGCTTGGCGTTGCACACCGCAGACCCTGGCGAAGGCGGCACCGTTTCAGAGGTCTCTGGCGGTAGCTACGCTAGGCAAGACGCTACGTTTTCTTGGGACGCTACAAACAACCGTGTTCGTCTCAGCGCCGCCGTCACTTTCGCAGGGATGCCAGCAACGACTGTGCGTTGGGTCACATTGCGAACCAACGTTTCCGACAGTCAACAGCCTTTCGCTCGCTTCGCTCTCACCTCGCCCATCACCGTGGCAGTGGGGAACTCCCTCGTTCTCGAGATAGACTCGCTTCGGCTTTGGGTGGACACGGCTTATCGCCACACTGTCTGGAGCCGTCAACACTTCCCACGGCTGCTGGTCGGAGACTATTCGACGTTACCCGGCATCTTGTATCTTCAAGCGCACAATGGCGACCCTGGCGCTTCTGGCACCGCTAACGTCATTACGTCTAGTTGGACTGACCCATTCGGAAACACGCTCAGCGGGCGCTGGACAACTCCGTTCGGGACAATGTTTAGCGTAGTTGAAGAAAGTCCAAGCGAGTTTGTTGCCAGGTTGTTTGGCCAGTCCGACCTTTATGCAGACCCTTGGGAAGAAGCAGTAGACGGAGCAACATGGTTCTCCGTCTGGGACGCATCAAGCGGCGGTAATTGCCTTTGGCGCCAACCTTGGATTCCCGATGTTCCTCATTTCCCTTGGCGCCACGCTGAGAACTTCTCTCTCTTTTGCGAGCGCACTGGCCGTCTCTCTGACAGCGTAGTGTTTGCGAGCAGCGCGGAAGCGTCGCTTGTTACATTGGTAGCCGGCGCGAGCGCAACGGCGTCCTTCTCATTCTCAGCGACGATGAGTTCCTCTTACCTCGTGAGCGCGGAGGCGACAGCGTTGTTTACAGCGACGGCGAGCGCGACGAGTGCCAGCTCGATTAGCGCTGCCGTGTCCTTCGCCTTTTACGCCGGCTATGGGCAAACGCGACGCGCGAGCGTCAAGACAGCGATGCGAGCAAAGACCACCATTAAGACAGGAGCCACCTTCTAATGCGGCCAGTGATTCGCCAATTCCAACGCGGGAATGTCGTCAAGTTCAGCGCAGAGTTTGAAAGCGCTGGCGCTCGCGTTGCTCCAGCATCAGTGACCTGCCGCGTTCGCACCGAGGCAAGCGGCGGCTCTATCACTACGCTTAGCGTCGCTAACCCATCGCTCGGCCTTTACACCGCCGACCTTGATACACAGTCCCTCAGCGCTGGCAAGTGGGTTGTAGCGTGGCAGAGCAACGGCACTTACGACGCTCTCAAAGAGGAGCTGTTCGAGATTATTGAACCTCTCATCGCTCCTGTTTAATTAGTTGAACCACGTAGCTCTGACTCATCTTTGAACGTGCCTTCCGAACCAAATGCCGACGAAGCTTTGCGCGCAGCGCATAGCAGCGCTGAACCGAAGCTTCGCGAAGATGTCGCGAAGCCCTCAACTTCCTTACTTCGCAAAGCTCTGCGAAGATTGGTATTGACCAATGCTCATCCGCCCAGGCTTCGAACTCGCGAAAAGCCTTGCGCTCTCTATGCTCTAGCAGCTTCTTTCGCAGCGCATAGCAGCGCTGAATCGACGCTTTGCGCTTCTCCCGTTTAAGGCTAAAGAGATAGAGCTTGCGACTTTCCTTCCATGGATAGTCAGGCGCTATCTCTATCGGGAAATCATACTCGTGAAGCCCGCCACGCGCTGAACTAACCCAGTAGTAGTCGAAGTGAAAATTGCGACGGAACGCCCTGACGATATCTTCGTTTCCACTCCAACCGCCCGTCGCTATTCTTAAGCGTCGATAGCGACGGTTTTCCTTCAGGTCAAAATAATCCCATTGCCAGACCGACTTCAGGACGCTCATCATCATTGACAACGCTTCTCGCGGTGAGCTTGGCGCTGCTGTAGCAATGCTATCCAACGTCTCTTCCGTTGGGTAGCCGTCGTCATCTAGTTCTAGAACAAGGCTCATCCTGTAATCTCTCCTGCTACTATTGGTCCCGGCTGTGGTGCTATGAGGTCGAGAACCATTTGTAAGAAGTGCTCAGCCTTGACCATCGCGACCCACTCGCCTCGGTCTTCGCGCATGAAAACAACGGGCAGGCCTCGATTATTAGCAGCGCTCTCGCATTGCTTTAAGTGGTCAATAACGGCAATGCGCTTGCGTCGCTTGCACTCAACAAACAGTGGCTCTGTCCCAACAATGTCGGCCTGGTTGTCGCCTGACTGGCTCTGCCCAACGCCGCGCTTCGCGTCGGGAAACCAGGGCTTTAAAAACGCTGCAAGCTCACGCTCTCCAGCAGCGCCCTTGTCGCGTGAGCGCTTGCCTAGCCTCTTGCGCTTTTTGCGAATGGCTTCGGTCAATACAGAGAGCCCATCATCAACAAATGCGTTGTCGTCAGGCACAAAGCACTGCTCTGTCCACGCCGGCGTGTCCTCGTTTAGCGAAGCCATAGCGCCGCCAGAGCATTGACAAGCAGCACCGGCCCAAAGGCCACAAGGCCGAGCGCAAAGCCTTCAGCGAGGCTTCTTCGTTTGCCTAAGTTTCGAAGCCAGTTCACCATTGATTGCTCTCCTTAAAAATCTGGCGCCAGGGAAGACGGCAAAGCAGCGCTCTAGCAATGCTGTCGCGTTGCAACCCATCAACTCATCGCCTTGCTTGGTAACGTGGCGGACGTATCCGCGTTCGAGTAGGAAGAGGATGTCTTCGCGAAGCCTTGTAAAAGCAGCGCGAAGCTCTGCGGGAATCTTTGGGGACTTGTCAGACATCGCGACGATGTTCGCCTCGCGACTCTCGAAGTCGCAAGCAACGCGATGTCCGAGCGCTGAGAGCTGCTTGACGATGCTTCTGCACTGCTCCGCCTTGCTCTCGCTAAGCTCTCGCGTTGCGTGAGGCGGTGCTCGCCTAGCCATTACCTGAGATTGCGGCCATCTCTTCGAAAGTTTCGCGAAGGTCGTTTTCAAAGCGCTGCTGCGCTTCGCGAAGGTCGTTTTCAAAGCGCTGCTGCGCTATGTCGCAAGCTTCTCGACAAAGTTCTCTCATCTTGTTGAGAAGCTGCCTGGCCAGAGGTTGTTCCATTAAGCCCTTCTCAGAGCGCATCACGTCGATAGCGGAAGAGATCTTGCTGACGGAGCAAAGCTCATCCATTGCGTTTGCCTCGCTTCCACAGCGCCATCAGTGCGCAAGTGGCGACGTGGGCAAGGTGTGGGCGGCCGCTCTCTTTGTCGAGGGCTTCGCCTTGCATATGCAGCGAGTAGTGACGCCCGAGCGCCGCCTCCAATCGCTCTGCGCTAAGTCCGTCGTCTTCCCAATTGCGGTCGCCATATTTGCCAGCGCCGTAGGTCATCACATCCGCAACGCTATCTAGCGAAGCGAAGGGCAATAGGTCCCAACGAATTTTGCCATCATCATATTTTGTGCCTTCACCGCTCAATAGTCTATCTCCTCAAATTCAATATTTCTGTCTGCAGCGTAAGCCAACGCTGAATAATTGTCAACAGTCGGGTCGGAAAAAGTGAACGATGGCCCATCAAAGTGAAGCTTCGTCCACCCCGTTTTGCCGTTGCGGTTCTTCTCTAGCGCCGCTTCGATGAAGCCAGTGTCAGGATTCTTCCACAGCACCCAAGCTTGGTCAGAAGCTTCGACAAGACCACCGGCAGAGCGCAGGTCAGCGAGCGTCGGCCGGCTCTCGCGCCGCTTCGCCTCAGCGATGATTTGACTGAGCGCAAGAATGACGACTGGCGTTGCCTTCGTTTTACAGAGCGACTTCAGCATCGCGCCTGTCTCTGTCACGAACTCGTGCTCGGTTTGACGAGCGTCGCGCTTGCAAAGCTGAACAAAGTCCACAACGACAAGTTGAGGATTCTCAGCGGTGGCCATCCAAAGCTGAATCTCTGCTTTGAGTTCCTCGCCGGTAACGCGGTCCTCAAAGATTTCAATCGGCATCTCGCGATAGGCGCTAGCCACTTGGCGAACCTGGTCAGCGCTAAGCTCTCGCAGCGAACGCTTAAAGCATCGCGCTGCGATTCGCCCCGCTAGCTCAATGGCTGTCATCTCTTGGGAGACCACGAAGCAACCGCCGCCCATTGAAGCCACCTGGTCAACGAGTTGCAAAGCCTTCGCTGTCTTCCCGCCGCCAGAGCCAGCAGCGATAGTGACCAGCGTTCCGAATGGCATCACCCAGGAAAGCTCATCCATTGAGGGTATATCCCATTTCAGTCCCCTCGCAAGGTCGCCACTCGCAATGCGATCAGCAAGCTGTTCCAGCGCGTCGCCGATGCGAATGCGCTGCCGCCCAACGACATCCTCGCTAGCCCCCTCGGCAGCGCCACTGATAAGCTCCCTGCGGGCCTCATTGGGCTTGATTTGCCCTTCGCTGAGTCGCTCTGCTACGTCGTTGCAAAGGCGAAGCAGAGAGGCTAATTCGGCGTCTCCAGCGCCTCCAGAGAGGCAGAGGTTCTCTAGTTCCTCGACGCTGCCAGAGTAGTCCCTGAACCATTCAACGCAGTCCTCTTTGGGCTTGGCAAGGCGAGGGAGACGCACAACCCTTGCGCTCGCGCCGACCTCGCGAAGCTTCTTACAAACGGCCGCAGCATAGGTCTCGCCTGGCGCATCGTTATCGGGAAGAACGAAGACGCGCCGGCCTCGCAAGAAGAATAGTTCTTCATTTCGAAGCTTAGAGATAGCGCTGCTGCCGCCTTGCGATGTCGTCGCGAGAGCGCCGCGAGCGAAGAGTTCGTCTACGCACTTCTCGCCCTCGACCCAGTAGACGGGCTGGTGTTTATCAGCGTTGGCGATTTCGTCGCGACGGTAAGCCGGCCAACGATTCGGGCCAAGGCCTTTGATAAAGCTTCCATCGTCGGCTCGGTGCATCGGGATAGGACTCTTGCTTCCGTCGATGCGCTTGTAACGCTCGACCCTGCCAACCTCTTCGCCATCGCGAACGTATTTATAGACGGCCTCCAGAAAGCTAGTCTTGCGCCAATCCTTGAATCCTTCTTCATCAGGCGACTCGATGCCAAGATGCTCCGCTAGCTCACCGCAATGTCCTCGCTTCCCGCAGCCCTTGCAGGCGAAGCCACCGTTCTCGAATACAGCGAAGCTTGGCGTCGAGTCTTCATGGAATGGGCAGCAACTACTGAGCGCCCTCACTCCCCCGATGGTCTTCGTTCTGGCGTTCTTCAAATGCGGTGCAAAATGATTCAAGTCGATCAAGGACGGGCTCTCCGTGTTCAATGCAGCGCAACGCTGGGCGCGGCACAAAGTAGGGATACTTCAGAATCTCAAGGATTTCGAACGGATTATTGTTTAGACGGACGTAACCCTCATCGCGCAGCGCGTGGAAGGCTTTCCTGACGTTGGGGCATTGTGTATGACCGAGCACCTTGCGAAGCTCTTCAGCAGTGGGAGAGCGTTGCAATAGCTCCATCAAGCGCTTCGCCACTGCCAACGCGTAAGCTTTGACATAGTGGGCGAGGATGGGCTTGGGGTTGCCGAACTTAGGCTTATAGCGATTCGTCTCGACAGCCTCGACAACCCACTGCCCAAGCCCATCAGCGCCCTGCGGGCGCTTCGGGCGATGGCGCTTTTTCTTAGACACTCTCGGTGACGACGAGCGATTCTCCCCAATGCACTCGCATTCCATCCGTTTCGATTGGCAGCGACTTGCCCACGAGAGCAGCGCGAAGAGCGTTGTTGGCTCGCAACGCTTCAGCAACGATAGATCCAAGCGCTAGCTCTTCTCCTATCGGCGCTTCGGTTGGGTAGTCGCAGGGGAACTTGTTGTTGCACTTGGGCCACTCTCGAGCTACGTCAAGCTCAACGATGTCCCAACAGTAGCGCATCACTTCTTCTCTGCTCAGCGGTGGCTCCTCGTAGACCCACATCAAGAACCTGTCGGCGAGCGTCGCGTCTTTATTGCGAAGCTGCGCCATGAAGATACAGCCGATGTCGTCCCGTTTCTCGCGTTCCCTGAAGCCCCAGCAAGCAGCGCTGAGTTGAGCCTTGTAAGACTCGTTGAAGTCAAGGCCCCTGGCTTCGGCTTTGCGAAAGTTGTCCTCGCCTAGCGCCTTGTTCTCCACGGCATACTGTTTGAATCCTCGCAGGCCAGCGCCCAGCCTCGTTACAGCAGCGCTCGAAACGTAGCGGTCAACAGGTGGACATTGAACGCGACCATCAGGGGAAACCTTGAGCAGGACCTCAATCAAGCGCTGCTCGTCGCGGTCTTGGAGCGACACGGAAATCTGGTTCTCCCAGCCCGAAGCGAACTCCAGCATCCTGAAGCCCATGCGCTCAAGCGTCGCTTTCTGCACTGGCTCGCTCGCGTTGCCGGCGTCAAAGATTTTGCGAAGGAACGGGCTTGGCGGCTTCGGCGTGAGGCCTCGCAGGCAGGCGATGTGGCGATGCTGACACATCGCAAACTCGCTGCCTCTGAAGACATATTGGACCCAGCCGTTGCCGACCTGAATGCGGTCGCAAGTCTTGCGTTTACTGCTCACTTGCCACCTGCCGGCTCGCAAACTCAAGGAATGAACCTTCATACTCGGTCATATCTATCGTCCTGTAAACGTAATAATGGACCCAGTCCTTTCCGGCATTGGTTAGGCTATCCCAGACCGGCTTGTAAGCATTGTCTCCTCCACGAAATCGCTTTAAAAGCTCAACGGTCCAGCCCCGCGAAATCGAAGAGAGGAGATGAATGAACGTGAACAACTCCTCAAGCGGCAAAGCGGGCGCGACGATAGAGTCTGCTGATTTCACTCTCTTTGAGCGTATCAGTGGACGTTCAACAAAGTAAGGCGAACATCGTCGCGATGTCCTCTCTGCCGCGTTGGCACTCAAGCCAAAGAAGGATGGACTCTCGAAGTCGCAAGCAACGCGATGTCCGAGCGCTGAGATCTGCTTGAGGAACACCATTGCTGCGAGATGCTCTTTGAACTGCCTGCGCCACATGTCTTTGTTCTCTTCGGCCGTGCCCTCAAGGAGCTTCTCTAGCCAAGCATTAAACTCGGCCTCGGCCATCTCCATCGCGGCCGCAATCGTCTTTATGTCAACCATTCGTTCACCCGTTCTTATAGTAAGCATTGCGAAGGTCGAAGCTCTCGTAGTCATAACCCTCTTCAATGCACTTTTCGCAAATCATAGCGCCATCGCGACGCTTCCCCGCAATCCACTTGGCGCAGCACCAGCAGCGCACATGCGTTAGACCCGGGGACAAGACGGCCGAGCATTGCTCCGCATCGCAGCGATACTCATAGAAACCGCTCTTTGGGTTTGCATTGAAGGCCGCCTCTGGGTTCAGGTCCACCAGAGTTAAACGTCCTTCGCTGCAATGCGGGCAATGCTCAGCCATTAGAAGGGAATCTCGTCCGGGTCAATGACCTCAACGTCGCTCTGATGTTGAGGTAGCGCTGCTGGTCGCGACGCTGGAGGCAACGCGGGCGGCGCAGCACTTCGCTTCACGTTTGCCATTTGGTAAGCCTCGATGGCCAGCGCTTTCGCAACGCTCGCCTCAACGTCCGTAGCGCTGCGCACCACCTCGATCTTCGCTTTGCGAGAGCCTTGATTGCCGGGCTCGGTCGAAAGCTTCCAGACAACCTGATTCAGCGCGGCGCCGGGATTCGCTTTGCGAAACGCTGCGAGTTCCTTACGCATCAAGCCATAGAAATTCCAAGTGCTCTGTGGGCCCTTGGCGTTCAAGATGCTCACGCAAGGCTCGGCGCCGAGGTCGTAGATGTAGGCATTCAAGGCCGGCTTGCAATCCTTGGACGTTGCGAGAGCGCAGTTCGAGCAATGGCCCGTCCATCCCATTCGCGCCATCGTTGACTTGGTGCTCGCGTCGGCCGACACGAAGGCTCTGTCAAAGCCTGGCGCTGAGCGACGCGATTTGCAAAGCGCCTTGTCTCCAACGAAGACTTTCTGGTCTGGCCAAAGCTCTTGCCCTTGGTCTTGCGGAACGTAAAGGACAATCATCTCCAACTTCTTGCGCAGCGCTAGGGGGTCGTCTTCATTGAAGGATTTATCCTTTACCCATTCGCGATACTCTCCCGTCTTACCGGACAGGGTTACGGTGCGGGTGAGGGCAGAAGCGCCGCCTTGAGCTTCGTCCATCTCTTGCATAATTTGGTCGTAGTCGATCATGATGTTGACCTCTCGTTTTGATTTGATTGTGACAGTTTAGTCGCGTTGGCTAGCAGTGTCAACAAGCAACGCGAAATTCCTGAAGAATATTCTACCGCTTGACGTTGGCTTCGCGACGCTCTACGCTAGACCAAAGCGAGGTATCAAGAAATGAAGACAAAAGAACTCAAGAAGCTACGCGAGAAGGCTGGCCTGAAAGCGGCGGAGCTGTCGCGCATGGTCGGCAAGAGCAACAGTTACATCGCGTCGCTCGAGCTTCGTGCTGAGGAAGTCCCTGCGGCGATGGTCGAACCGATTCGCGCTGCTCTCGCGGGGGAGGTAGCAACGCCAACGCCTTGGGAGTTCGACGCCGAGCAATGGCAGGGTGAGCGCTTGCAGGCGTTGTCGGTGGCGCGGAAAGCCAACGTGTCTCATCTCTGCGACCGCATCGAAATCAGCCGCGCTTACTTCTATCAGTGCTGCGGCAACAAGCGTCGACCTAGCCAAGAGGTTTGCGAAGCGCTGGCGGCCTACCTAGAAGTGGACGTTAGCTACTTCTTTGGCTATGGCGACGACGTTGGCGAAGCGAGAAGCGAAGAGGTTGTTCTCGTTGCCATGAAGGCTTCGACCTACAACCTCTTCGCCGACGCAATGGAGCGCCTTGAGGGCGCGCCGCTACAGCGTATCAACTTGCCAAAGTAACCTTGCGAGCGACGACAAACTCACCGCCGAGCAGCGCGAAGACTTCGTTCGCAAAGCGCGCCCATTGCTCAGCGTCGCTAAGCCAAACGCTATTGTAGACTCCGCTCTCGTCATACATCCTGACGGATACACAGTTGTTAGTATTAGGTGTAGGTGGCCTTGCTTCTAGCCTTTCTCCGCCGTCGCCATCGCAGTCAATATCTTCGCAGCGCTCCTTATAAAGCTCTAGTGTAGCTTCTAACTTTACCTTAGAGACGATACGGGGGCTCCCAAAAATATCTTCCAGCACTGCTTCCAGCGCTGCTTCTGGCGCTGCGCTCGCGTCGCTATCGCCACGAATCGCGTCGACGAATTTGCCGTTTTCGACGCGCTTCATAGAAGCCAATACACTGGGAGCAGGCGTCGCTTCTGGCGCTGCGCTCGCGTCG
>Ga0209990_10002201_pt1 | contig 15537 bp, 13 predicted proteins | sample NOAtaG_6_FD_187304 | JGI IMG/M metagenome (GOLD analysis project Ga0209990, IMG submission 187304) | Freshwater lake microbial communities from Lake Erie, under a cyanobacterial bloom - NOAA_Erie_Diel5S_2200h metaG (SPAdes) (version 2) | ecosystem: Environmental > Aquatic > Freshwater > Lake ...
CTAAAAATAATATAGCATTAACCCTTCTTATCATTATTAGTTCTAAAATTAAATCTTTAGAGAAAAATCCTGTTATAAACGGCAACCCACATAAACTTAAATTACCTACTAAAAATACTCTTAAAGCCACAGGAAGAGATACAGAAGAAGCCCCCAATACTCGAGTATCCTGATACTCATTTATTCTATGAATCACCCCGCCTGCACATATAAATATTATTGCTTTAAAATAAGCATGCGCGGACAGATGGAAAAATGTTAGTATGGGCAATCCTATTCCTAAAGTTATAAATATTAAACCTAATTGTCTTAGAGTTGACAATGCAATAATTTTTTTTATATCTACTTCACCTATAGCCCTAATGCCAGCCATTAATATTGTTCTTGCTCCCAATATCATTAACACTCAAAGACTTTCTAATCTTCTTAATAGATAATTTATGCGAATAAGTAAATAAACCCCAGCTGTCACTAATGTAGAAGAATGAACTAATGAAGAGACTGGGGTAGGTGCTGCTATTGCAGCCGGTAATCAAGCAGAAAACGGAAGTTGTGCGCTCTTAGTTGAAGCAGCTAAAATTAAAATTACTGCAAGTCAACTAGAAAATCTTATTTCCCTAAAACTTAAAAATAAATAAGAAAATCTTCCTATTCTGTATAAGCAACCAATAATTAATAATAATCCAACATCTCCTAGACGATTAGTAAGTGCGGTAATTATACCAGCATTAAAAGATTTTTCTCTTTGATAATACACTACTAAAAGAAAAGAGGTTACCCCTAAACCATCTCACCCTAGTAAAATTCTAATAAAATTAGGACTAAAAATCAATACTCTTATTCTTATAACAAATCCTAAAACTAATAAAATAAATCGTCTATAAAATACATCGGTAGCTATATAAGATCTTGAGTAAAGAAAAACTCTTGCTGAAATGATAGAAACAACTGAAATAAAAAATAATGATATTCAGTCTAATACTAATAACAAAGGTACCCTCACTGAATGAGAAAAATCTGCCTCTCACTCAAGTACTATTTCTTGGACAGAAATAAACCATAGCCTAAAAATCAATCCTAAAAAAGAAAGCCTGAAAAGAATAAATGCTAAACTTATTGAAATTAAATAATTTATTTTTATTATAATTTTTGAAACTAAAAGTTTTTCCAGATAATGAAAATATCTAATGTTAATACACCACAAAAACTATTATAGTAAGAGGGGTAAACCCTGCGGTTTGGCCGAAACAAACTGTGCAACTTCTCATACTATTAACTAGAATTAAATTCATGAGCCCAGTAACAATGGACAGCTTCTTAAAGCTTTAGTTAATAGATAAAAATTAAGTTTTATATTATAATAATAAAATTTTATTTACTATAATTTAAATGAAATACAATAACTTTGTTTAATCTTTAAGCCTACCTTTTACCATCTTATGTTATTTAAATTTAACCTATACTTAAGCTAATTTAAGATTAAGTTTACACAATTTAAAAATTTACCTATGATAATAATTTATGTGAGAGATAAAATAATTGTATCACCAAATTTTCCTAAATAAATTAAATGATATAAATATTCCTTAGGATTTACATTAATCCAAGCTATAATTCTAATTCCTATAATAATTTAATTTTTCAATAATACCATTACTTTATATTAAATACTATTTTATTTAAATTTGTTTAATGAAGCTTTAGACTTTCAGTAAGAAATTGATTAATGGTTTAAACTAAATCTATTAACTATAATAATTGAATAAATTTTTAATCTCACTTTTCAAGAACAAAAATTACTAATATCTAAGTGATTACTTAAAAAAAATATTTCTATATAAAATATTACCGTAATTATTTTTTTGCACTTACTCTTAGACCAAGTAAATCAAGCCTTCTTCCCCTCTCCTTTCTTTATAGCCTCTCTTAAAAGTTTAGTTAATGGAAAAACACATTATATAGGACCACGTATATAAAATTAAAAACTAATTATAATGAGGTTTTTGGTTTTTTTTTTTTTGGTAGTCGAAAGCCAGGACAATCTAGACAATATAAATGTAAAAATTTTTAAAATAATTACTTTAAATTTTTATAAACTTAATAAAATAAAAAAATCTAATTTTTATTTTATACTAAAATAATAAAATTTATAAATATATAAATTTATAAATATATAAATTTATAAATATATAAATATATATATATATTTATAAACTAATTTTCTATAAATTAAATTAATCTAAATCATGCTTTTTATTTATTAAGCTACAAATAATTAAACTTTAGGTTAGCCCATTTTTAAGCTTGCAACTTAAAATAATTTTTATATTATAAAGTTTTTAGGATAATAAAATTCTACTAGCATAGACAAATAAAAACAATACTCTAGGTAAAAATCTCTTTCAGGCTAACCTTATCAATAAATCATATCGATACCGGGGTAAAGTAGTTCGAGCTCAAACCCAAAAAAATACTAACAAAACAATCGTCATTCTATGAAATATTCTTATTGTTTGAGAAAACAAAAACATAAAAGTAAAAAATATGGATATAAAAAAGATTATAGCATATTCTGCTATAAAAATTAAGGCAAACCCTACAGCACCATACTCAATATTAAACCCAGACACTAGCTCAGATTCCCCCTCTGCAAAATCAAAAGGAGTTCGGTTAGTTTCAGCTAAACATGAAATTAACCACACTCCTGCTATGGGTAAAAATAAATTTAACTTTAAAAAAAAACAATTAGCTCCCCTCAAACTAGAAAATCTTAAATTTTTTAATAAGCATGCAAAAAATAAAAAAATTATTGCCAATCTAACTTCGTAAGAAATAGTTTGAGCAACTGCACGTATTGCCCCAATTAGCGCGTATATTCTATTAGATCTTCAACCTGATAATAAAGTAGGGTAAACATTTATTCTGAAAATTGTATAAATAAATAAAAGTGAAAGACTTATAGAGATTAAAGTTTCTTTAAGAGGAAATCTTAAATAAATTATCAAAGCCAATATAATTGCTATAGCTGGTCTAATAAGATATATTAAATTATTAGCCGATAAAGGAAACACAGTTTCTTTGGAAAACAACTTAATGGCATCATTAAAGGGCTGCAAAATCCCGCCAACTCTAACTTTATTGGGCCCTTTTCGTAATTGAGAATAACCTAAAATTTTTCGTTCTAATAATGTAATAAATGCTACGTTTACTAAAACTACAATTATCAAAATTAAATAATTAACTATTATTATTATTCTAATTTTAACTTAAAATAAAACTATTAGTTATCTAAAACTTTAAGGTTAACCGTATATTATACTAGAAATAATAGTTTTATTTTAAGTCCACTAATATACACAATTTTTTTCTTACTATTAATTTTTCAACCAATCTTTCTTCTTTTAAATATTTTAGTATTTACTTTTATCTTTATTGTTGGTATTAATATTATAAAAAATTGATATCATGTAATTATAGTATTAATTCTTATAGAAATACTCATACTTCAAGCTTTCTTTTATATATCATATTCTAGATTTTTTTTATATTCTCTTAATTCCGTATTTGTTTTCTCCACTCTCATGGTTATTGAGGCCTGCTTAGGAATATCAATATTAGCTAATATTTCTCGTTCACACGGTGATGAGCTTATAATAATTTTTTAAGGTGGCAGATAAATGCAATAACTTTAAGCGTTATTTATAAATAATATTTCCTTAAAAAAAATTCTTATAATAAAAGTTTTTTTTCTTTGTGGTTTGCTGCCTTTACTACCCCCTCAAATATTTTCTATGTTATCTATAATATTTTTAGTAGCAATAATAATAAGTTTCCCGCTTCCCATTTTATTATCTTTTCCAGGATTAGATTTTTTTAGCTTAAGGTTAATTTTATTAACGTTGTGATTAACTCTTTTCATAAAGAAAGCAAATTTTTTTGCTCGTCATCGCACAATATTAATTATCTCCTTTTCTGCTTTAACTATTTTTCTAAGTTTCAGCTTTCTATCTCACTCATTGCTTATATTTTATTTATTTTTTGAAGCATCATTAATTCCCATTTTTTGAATTATTATAACTTGGGGCTATCAACCAGAACGCCTTCTTGCCAGATTAATAATATTTTTTTATACGTTAGCTTCATCTTTCCCCCTATTAGCTCTTATCTTAATTTTATGATGAAGTTCTTTTTCTTTAATGATGTACTTTGCTTTTAGAGCTGTGCCTATAGTATCAACGTGGGTTAGACTAGCAGCTATACTTGCTTTTTTAGTAAAATTCCCAGTATACGCTGCACATATTTGGCTTCCTAAAGCCCATGTAGAAGCTCCTGTTGCAGGTTCTATAATTTTAGCGGGAGTTCTACTTAAATTAGGAGGATATGGTCTTTATCGAATCTCCATTATATTTCAAATAAGAATCTTTAGCTTAATTTGAGCTATTGTAGCTTCTTTAGGTGGTGGAATTTTAGGAGTTTACTGTTGTCGAGCAACGGACATAAAAATTATAATTGCGTATTCCTCCGTTGTTCATATATCATTAATTATTGTTAGCTTATTATTATTAAGAAAAGTTGGTTTTATGGGCGCTTGATGGGTAATAATCGCGCATGGGGTGGTATCCTCGGGCATATTTACCATAGCTAACCTTCTTTACGAGCGCTCTCATTCTCGAAGAATGTTGGTAAACAAAGGGTATAGTAGGAGCGGCCCTAGTTTTACAATTTTTTGGTTTATAATTATTATAATAAACTTTGCTGGCCCCTTTACCCTTAATTTATTGGGGGAAATTTACTTAATTATCAGAGTTGTGTCCATCTCTAATTTTATAATTATCCCTGTGGCTCTTTTATCATTTTTTTCAGCTGCCTATAGCCTACTTTTATTTACCTCTACTCAACACGGCGTACCCCAATCCTGTAATATACTCTCTATTTCTCCAGATAAACGAGAACTTAACTTAATATTTGGTCATATTTGACCTGTAATATTAATTTTATTAAGACTGGGAATTTAACTGAAACAGGTTAACCTAAAAAAAATTTTTATAATTCAGCATTGCCATTTTTTTTCAGATTATTTTTAAGATTAATGTTAGCCTTTTTGCTCACTATTTTAGGTTTAACCTTAGGTTCTAAATTTTTTACAGACCGAGAAAAGGCAAGTCCATTTGAATGTGGGTTTACACCTAAAGATTCAGCACGTCTGCCTTTTTCTATTCGATTTTTTTTAATTTCAATTGTTTTTCTTATTTTTGATGTAGAGTTGATTTTAGTTTTTCCAGCGATTCCAGGGTTAGCATCTATATCTGGTCTTATAAGATTTCTAGTAATTTTTTGTGTTATAATTATTTTAATTTTTGGCCTTTTTCATGAAGCAGCTCAAGGAAGTTTAGCTTGAGCTGAATAATAAAGTGGCTGAAATAGCATTAGTCTGTAAAACTAATTATGGGTAACCCCTTTATTAAATGGTCTCTGTTTTAAAAACTCACCCTGCCTTAAAAATTGTAAACGGCGCACTAATTGATTTACCTTCTCCTGCCAATATTTCCTCTTTGTGAAATTTTGGTTCTCTACTAGGTTTGTGTTTAGGACTTCAATTATTAACTGGTCTATTTTTAGCGATACATTTTTGTGCTGATGTGTCTCTTGCTTTTTCTAGAGTAAGCCATATTGGTCGAGATGTGAATTACGGTTGAGCCTTGCGCATACTCCATGCTAATGGTGCAAGATTTTTTTTTATTTGTTTATATATTCATGTAGCTCGTGGTTTATACTACGGTTCTTTCTTTTTTAGAGTTGTTTGATCTGTGGGAGTAATTATTCTTTTGGCTGTTATAGCAACAGCTTTTTTAGGATATGTTTTACCATGAGGCCAAATATCTTTTTGAGGCGCTACTGTAATTACTAACCTTTTTTCAGCTATTCCCTATATTGGTGAAGACTTAGTTAATTGAATATGGGGTGGATTTGCTGTGGATAATCCTACCCTTGTTCGATTTTTTTCATTACATTTTTTATTACCATTCGTAGTAGCTGCACTCAGAATAATACATTTGCTGTTTTTACATCAAACTGGGAGAAATAATCCTCTTGGAGTTAGAAGAAATTTTGATAAAGTAAGATTTCATCCATATTTCAGCACAAAAGATTTATTTGGTGCTTTAGTGTTACTGTCTTTTCTTTTTTCTATTTGTTTTTGAGGACCTTGAGCTCTTGGCGATCCAGAAAACTTTATTCCTGCCAATCCCCTAGTAACTCCGGTTCACATTCAACCAGAATGATATTTTCTTATAGCTTATGCTATTTTACGGTCTATTCCTAATAAATTAGGGGGAGTTATTGCTTTAGCTATATCAATTTTAATTTTAATAATTTGTCCAATTCTTCCACGCCCTAATTTTCGCGGTTTAACTTTTTACCCGCTGAATAAGTTTTATTTTTGGTTACATGTTAATATTGTTTTTTTATTAACTTGAATTGGAGCACGACCTGTAGAAGACCCCTATGTAATTGTGGGTCAATGCCTATCTTTTTTTTATTTTTTATATTATTTTTTAAGTGTAGCAGCTCAAAAATTTTGAGATCTTCTTTTACGTTAATTCATAAAGTTTTATAATAGTGATTTGTGGAATCAAAGATGTGGCCTACACTATGAATATTATTATAACCTGGGGTCAATATGGTTTACAAGATGGAAACTCTCCTATTATAGAAGAGCTTATTTTTTTACATGATTTTATTAATTTAGTTTTAATATTTATTATTAGTTTTGTAGGATTTATAATGATTTCTATAATATATAATACCTATATTAATAAAAATCTATTAGAAATACAAATAGTAGAAAGCGTATGAACTATTATCCCGGCAATCATTTTAATTCAAATTGCTTTACCTTCTTTACTCCTACTTTATATGCTAGATGAATCAGTTGATAGGACTTTAACTATAAAAGCCGTTGGACACCAATGATATTGAAGATATGAATATTCAGATTTTTGATCTTCTAGTAATCAAACCCCCCTAGAATTTGATTCCTACATACTTCCTACTCAAGATTCACCTTTAAATGGATTCCGTTTATTAGATACTGATAATCATGCTGCAATTCCTATAAAAACTCATGTACGTGTTTTAATTTCTTCTGCAGATGTACTTCATGCTTGGGCCGTTCCATCATTAGGTGTAAAAGCAGATGCTGTCCCAGGTCGTTTAAATCAAGTAAAATTTATTAGTCAACGCCCTGGAATTTATTTTGGCCAATGTTCAGAAATTTGTGGGGCTAATCATAGATTTATACCAATTGTTTTAGAATCAATTCCGAGAGAAATATTTGTCAATTGAGTTATTTCTTCTGTTTATTTAAATAGTTTAATAAAACATTATACTGAAGATATAAAATTAGCTTTGCTTTTAAATAATAATTTAGTATAATTAATTACGTATAATTTCCAATTATAAGATTTAACCTTTAAAATTATTAAAACCATAAAAAATTTTGACTTCTAATCAATAATTAAAGCTAAATGTTTTGGTTTTTTGTTAAAATTAATTTTTTTGTTAGTAATTTTATCTTTACTCATTACCTCCCTCCAAACTTTCCACCCATTATCTTTAGCAATTAATTTAATACTTACTTGTTTTTTTATAGGAGGACTCTTAATTAAAATAACAATTTCTTGATTATTTTATTTATTGATCTTAATATTTTTAGGGGGAATTATGATTGTAGTGATTTATATAGCCTCTTTAGCAGCCAATGAAAAACTTCCTCCCATTATTATACCCCCCCAAAGAAACTTTTTATTGGTATTAAGTTTTTTTTTATTTATTTTTGACTTCGGTAATTTTTATAAAACATCTTCATCTTTTTCATTTGCGGGGGACCCTTATGGATTATTTTTTGCCCCTATTTTAATCTTTTGTTTCGGATTACTTTTTTTAGCCATAGTAAGAGCAACTAACTTAATAAAACTAGAGGAAGGCCCCCTAGTAAAGCGTTTATAAAAATCTAATTTAATTTAAAATATATGTTTGTCAAACATAAAATACCAATGGTGGTTTTTAAGTGTCTAAAAATTTTGTTTTGAAAACTTAATAAAGAATTTTTTTCTAACACTTTATAATATTTTTGACACCTATAGTTGGCTTTTTAGTTTTTTTATTTCTTAGAATAATTAGAGCCGCCTCTTCACAAACAATTTTTTTTTTATGGGTCAGTTTAGAATTAAACATAGTATCTGTTTTACCTTTAATGGGGGCGAAATCATCTTTTTTCTCAAGTGAAATTAGATTAAAATATTTTATTTCTCAAAGAATTGCATCTATTTTTTTTATTTTTTCTACTTTAGGTTTTCTAGTTTCTGCCCCCTCAATAATTTCTATCATTATAATAACTTCAATTTTATTTAAACTTGGAATCCCCCCATTTCATAGTTGACTTTTATCTATTTTACTTATAAGTCCATATAAATTAATGGTTTTAATTTTAATTATCCAAAAATTTATCCCCTTACATATTTTTTCCTCTATAAATATTGAACCTTTACTTCTTATTTGGTCTGCAATTTTTTCCCTTGCAGTAATTTCCTTAAATTTAAAAAATATTAATAATCTACGTATAAGGTTAATTTTATCAGCATGGGGGAATACTTTATGGTTATGTATTGCAGCAGTTATATCTTCTTCTTGAATAATTTTTTTATTTTTATATGGTATTTTTTTGTTAACAGTTATTTTAAATTTAGAATGACTAAATGTGCAAAAACTTGCTTCTTTTTTAAGTCTTAGATATTTTTCTAAAACCGTGAGACTTATTAATTTTCTAAGGCTCGCTGGTCTTCCACCTTTATCTGGATTTTTTATAAAACTATTTCTCTTAAAAGTTCTTATTTTTTCTGCTCCTTCATTTTTAATTTTATTACTTTTAATTTCTTCTTTAATAGTATTGTATGCTTATATTATTATCTCTTATTATGTTCTAAGGGCACCTTTTTCTATAACTAATTTTAACACAACAAAGACGCCAGTTTTATTTTTAAGAATAATAAGCTTAAGTTGAGGAGCCCTCCCAATTTTATTTTTATTGTCTTCTTAGAGTAATATTCAATTATGATACTTAACTTGCTATTAAGAGGTACCTTAGGTTTACTTTAATATAATATTATTAAATGTTTTTCTAATATTGAATAAAAATTTAGCGTACTTTAATTGTTTAACTTATACTATTATTTATAATTAATAAAATACTTTTTATTTCAGTTTATCTTTAAATTTAATTATTATTAATTACAAGCTCAATTAATTCACAACAAATTAACATTTTATTCTGCAGAATTTCTCTACACCTTAGAAAATCAAAATTTCTTGTGCCATACACTGGAATAAAAATTTTTATTTAGCTCTAATAACAGGAATAGACGTATACCTGTGAGTAAGAGGAGGGAAAGCATGTATTAACTCTAAAGAAGAAGATAAATGAATTCTTGAAATAGCTGGCCGATGTCTAACAAAAGCTTCCCAAATAATAAATAAAAAAAACATTACCGATACCACAGAAACAATGGATCCGAGACTAGCAAAAACATTTCAAAATGAAAAAAAATCAGGATAATCAGAATAACGCCGAGGTATTCCCGCTAATCCTAAAAAATGCATAGGAAAAAACGTTATATTAACTCCTACAAATATAACTATAAATTGAATTTTAAGTCATTTAGGATTTAAAGATAGCCCCACTATTAGAGGAAATCAATTAACAAGCGCACCTATTAACGCAAACACTGCACCCATTCTTAGTACATAGTGAAAATGAGCAACTACATAATAAGTATCATGTAGAACCACATCTAATGAAGAATTAGCTAAAACTACTCCTGTTAAACCCCCTACAGTAAATAAAAAAATAAATCCTAATGCTCAATATAAAGAGGGGCTCAATGAAAATCGAACCCCATGAAGAGTACCAAGCCACCTAAAAATTTTAATTCCTGTGGGAACAGCAATAATTATAGTAGCCGATGTAAAATAAGCTCGCGTATCTGCATCTATTCCAACTGTAAACATATGGTGTGCCCATACTACAAAACCTAACACCCCAATAGCCAATATAGCATACACCATACCTAAAACTCCAAAAGTCTCCTTTTTACCCCTTTCTTGAGCAACAATATGAGAGATAAGACCAAACCCAGGTAAAATTAAAATATAAACTTCTGGATGACCAAAAAATCAAAATAAATGTTGATATAAAATTGGATCCCCTCCACCTCCAGCATCATAAAACCTAGAATTTAAATTTCGATCTGTAAGTAGTATTGTGATCGCTCCTGCTAAAACAGGTAATGAAAGTAACAATAGGACTGCAGTAATAAGCACAGCCCATGCAAATAATGGTATTCGATCAAGAATTATTCCAAAAGCTCGCAAATTTCCCAAAGTCCTAATAAAATTTACTGCACCTAAAATTGACCTAACTCCTGCCAAATGTAATGAAAAAATAGCAAAGTCAACCGATCTGCCTGCATGCGCGATATTTCTTGATAACGGAGGATAAACTGTTCACCCCGTTCCTGCCCCACTCTCTACTAAAGACCTAGATAATAATATAACTAGAGCTGGAATTAAAAATCAAAATCTTATATTATTTATTCGAGGGAAAGCTATATCTCTTGCTCCCAATATTAATGGTACTAATCAATTTCCAAATCCCCCAATTAAAATAGGTATAACTATAAAAAAAATTATAATAAAAGCATGGGCCGTTACAACTACATTATAAACCTGGTCATCTCCAATTAATGAGCCAGCCTGCCCTAATTCTATTCGAATAATTATTCTCAACCCAGTCCCAACTATACCTGATCAAGCCCCAGCAATTAAATATAAAGTTCCAATATCTTTATGATTGCAAGATCATAACCACTTTACTTGATATGCTTTAATTTTTATACCCCTCCTCACCAATAAATCACTAAATACAAAAATAACCACACGACATCTACAAAATGTCAATATCATGCTGCTGCTTCAAATCCAAAATGATGAGTTGAACTAAATTCATATCTAGAATGACGCACTAAACAAACTAATAAAAACAATGTACCAATAATAACATGAAGTCCGTGAAATCCTGTCGCAATAAAAAAAGTAGAACCATACACTCTGTCAGCAAAAGTAAACCTTGCTTCGTAATATTCTAAACCTTGTAGCATTGTGAAATATATTCCTAAAAAAATAGTCAATCTTAAAGCCAATTTAAATTGATAATATAGTCCTTCTATGATAGCATGGTGGGCCCATGTTACCCTTACTCCTGAAGAGACTAACACAATCGTATTTAAAAGAGGTACTTGAAAAGGGTTAAAAGTTAAAATACCAGAAGGAGGTCACACACCACCTAATTCTACTGCGGGAGATAGCCTTCTATGAAAAAATGCCCAAAAAAATCTTAAGAAAAAAAAGACTTCTGAAACAATAAATAACAATATTCCTCACCGTAAACCCAATTCTACAATGGCCCTATGAAATCCTTGCGCTGCACCCTCTCGCGTAATATCCCGCCATCATTGATATATTACTAAGGATAAAACGGCTAAACCAATAATAAATAAAGTTATATCTTGAAGGTGAAATCAAGATAATATTCCAGAAGTTAAAAACAATCCACCTAGAGATCCATAGAATGGTCAAGGGGATTCATCTACTATATGATACGGATGACAAATTACATTTGACATGAGGAAAGACATGCTTAAACTTAATCTCCAAAATTAAAATTTTTATTTAAATTATCCTAAATTAAAGAAATTTTTTAGTAAATTCATTTCTCATTAATTCATTTAAGTATAAAGAACTTAAGATAGTAAAAACATAAGACTGAATACAAGCTACTGCCCTTTCTAGTATAATAAGTAAAATTAAAAACACCGCCAATAGTCTGGTAGCTCCTCTTAGAGATAAACTTCCTTGCCCACCGAGTAAAGCTAAAAGTAAGTGACCTGCAATCATATTTGCAGCCAATCGCACTGCTAAAGTTGCAGGACGAATAATTGAGCTTACAGTTTCAATAATTACTATTACAGGTATTAATGCTGCCGGAGTTCCTAAAGGCACTAAATGAGCTATCACTCTATTAAATTGAAATAACCTAGCCCAAATTATAGAGCCTAGCCATAAAGGTAAAGATAAAGACAATGTAAAAACAAGATGCCTTGAAGGCGTAAAAATAAATGGAAATAATCCTATAAAATTAGCCCTTAAGATAAAGAAAAAATAGCCTAAAAAAACTAATGTTGTCCCAGGGATAGCAAACCTTCCAAAAACTGCTAATAGCTCAGCTATTAATAAGTTTAGAATTGTTTTTATAGTTTGAATCACTTGATTTCCTCTAAGTCAAAAACCTTGGGGTAAAATTATTAAACCCCCTAATGCGGCAATTCAATTATATCTTATTTTAATAGTAAAAATCCTTGAATTAGGATCAAAGGAAGAAAATAAATTTCCCATTAGATTATTAAATTAAATCCTTGTTTTTTAAAATCTGAACCCACTCTTTGTCCAAATTTAATTAACTTAGTTCTTCTGATTTTTACAATAACTAATCTATAACAAACACTAAAAAATATAAATAAGATCAATCAATTCATTGGTCTTATTTGGGGAATAAAAAAGTATTATTTAATATTTTTTCATTGTAAATGAAATGTAATAATTATACTAACTTTTATTAAGGAGAAACTCATAAATTGGTTAAAAACCAATCATCTAATTGATTACTTTAATAATAAAAAAATTTATTTCCTTTCGTACTTTAAATTTTTCATAAAATTTTAGATAGAAACCAATCTGACTCACGTCGACCTAAACTCAAATCATGTAAGAAATAATGGTCGAACAGACCAAATTTAATATGCTCCTGCACTTATTAAATTTCTTAATTCAACATCGAGGTCACAATCTTTTACTTAAATATGGACTTTTATAAAAATTATGCTGTTATCCCTAGAGTAGCTTTTTCTTTTATTTTTTTAAGATCAAATTTTACTTTTTTTATAATATATTAATTATATTTTACCCCAAAAAAATTACTTACGTAATAAAGCTTCATAGGGTCTTATCGTCTAAAAACCATATTTAGGACTTTTCACCTAAACTAAAATTAAATATTTTTTTTTGAAATTATCTTTTTTAGTTGCACCTTTCATCCAATCCCTCAATTATAGGGCTAATTACTACGCTACCTTAGCATATAAGGCCGTTTAAACTCATTCACTGGGCAGGCAATGTTTTTTTAAAAATGATGTTTTTGAAAAACAGGCTAAAAATTTTTTATTGAGTAATTAAAAAAATATTAATAAATTAATTCTAATAAAATTTTTAAATTATAAAATTAACATAAAAAATTTACTAATAAATTCATATAAAATCCTTTAGTATTATTATAGGAGTTTTTATTAACTGAAATACTTATAAATTCTATTTTTTTTTAATTATAAAAAATTAAATAAACATTATTATTTTTATTATTTTTAAAGAAAATTGATATTATCAGTATATTTTTAGCTAATCCTAAAAATATTGTAATTTTCCTAAATAATTTTTTTAAAAAGTTTTTTAAAACTAGATATAAGCTATACAACATATCATTTTAGTAATAAATTTTTTATATTCTTTTTTACGAATAATATAATTTTTTACAAAAGGCTTTTTCGAGAATTTAAATAAACTTTAATTTAGAATTTTCATGATGCAAAAGGTAATAAAAATTCTTATTTTTTAATAATTAAAATTTATCAATAAAATTATATTTAATAAATTTTTTCTTAGTCTTTCCTAATTAAATAAATAACTGGTAAACCTTACATACTAGAAAATAATAATAAATTAATTTAAAATTTGAAGTTTTATAGTTTTGTTAACTTAATTTTCTATTTACAAAGAGGCTTTTTCTAAAACCTCTACTTTGCTACGACTTATCTCATATAATGAGAGCGACGGACAATATGTACACAATTTATAACCGATTCAAATAATTTTATTAAACTTATTTTACTTTTAAATCCTTTAACAATCTTTTTTATAATAAAAATTTTTATTATTTGTAGCTTAGGAATGCTTAAAAATATCTTCATGTCACCTGAATTTAAATTCACTATTTTTAGTTTATTTATACAGCCACACAAAAAATAATTTTAAGAAAGATTAAATGAGGACTGTCTAATTAAATCCCGAGCTCCTCTGATTGGATTAAATTACTGTCAATTTTTTTAAGTTTAAAAAATTTTTTATTAATACTTTGTTTAATTAACTTCTAAAATAATAGGCGTCTACCCCTAGTTTTTGGTTTAGATTTCAATTTATTTAAAAGAATTTTTAATTTATTTTTTACAACTAAAAAAATCAAAATTCTCCTTCAGTTAAATCTCAGAATTTAATTTTTTAATGGGTATAACCGCAGCTGCTGGCACCCAATAAGCTTAAAATAAAAGATTTATTTTTCCTAAAATTTTTTATACTGCGATTTTTTTACCTTTTGCATGTAATATTTTACATATACTAAAATAATTTCTAAAATTAAGATTTTATTTGAGGATATCTCATCGCCAAATTCTAAATTTGGTGCATAATTTCTGCCAAAATAAATAAAAATAGGGCAAGCCCATCAAAGAGTTATGAGCTCTTTAGCTTATTAGCTTATATTTTTAACAAAACTAAAAAGTATCTTAAATTTACAAAATTTATATTTTATTAAACTATTTGTTATTTTATACTAAATTAAATAGCTGGTGTAAATTTACATTTTTTATTCTATCAAAATAATCCTTTTTCAGGCACCCAACTTAAATCATCAATACACAAGCTGCTATGATAAATCATACCCTCTTTAATGCACTCCTTCTTATAGAAGATGTAAAATATATTTTCCCTAGTAAGTTCATCCTAGTTATAAATTTATAACCTAAAATAGAATTTCAACCATTTTCCCCTATTTTGTTTGTCATTTTTCCTAATACTAAAACCCCCTTAGCTCCTCTTCTCCTAAATATAAAAGGTATAAACCATATCCTAAAAATAAAAGTAACCATAGACCTAAATTTGTAGTATTTTTGTTCTCTTTTAATGATAACAGCAAAAAAAATAATTATTAAAATAAATAACTTAAGCCAAGCGGGCAAAAAAATTATATAGGTGTGAGCACCCACTGTTCATGAAATTACTAACCCGCCTATTACAGCAGGAGCTAATAAAATTATCATTCCTCCTACAAGAACACCTCTATTTTCTGTTAAATTAACCCCAGGCTCTACGCGCCTGGAAGTAAAAAAAATTATTTTTATAATACGTAAAGAATAGGCAACAGTAAAAAATGTAGCTAGTATAGCTACTAAAAATAATATAGCATTAACCCTACTTATCATTATTAGTTCTAAAATTAAATCTTTAGAGAAAAATCCTGTTATAAACGGCAACCCACATAAACTTAAATTACCTACTAAAAATACTCTTAAAGCCACAGGAAGAGATACAGAAGAAGCC
>Ga0209990_10002203_pt1 | contig 15531 bp, 9 predicted proteins | sample NOAtaG_6_FD_187304 | JGI IMG/M metagenome (GOLD analysis project Ga0209990, IMG submission 187304) | Freshwater lake microbial communities from Lake Erie, under a cyanobacterial bloom - NOAA_Erie_Diel5S_2200h metaG (SPAdes) (version 2) | ecosystem: Environmental > Aquatic > Freshwater > Lake ...
ATTGGTGTGCTGCCGAACGTGGCGGTGGAGCTGAGTACGGGTGGTGAGCCGGCGGGCAGTGAATATGACATGGTGGTGACGGATGGTGATGCAGCGGGAGCGAGTGCAGCGGGCGAGAATGGTGCTCCTGTGGTGCTGCATGTGGGCGTGATTCCTGAGGACGTGCGGGCTCTGGTGGGGTTGCAGGAATCGGCGAGTGTGGTGGTTGACTGGAACCGCACAGCGCCGCTGCTGCGGCATGTGCAGCTGGCGGACGTGCAGATTGGTGAGCAGCCGACGTATGCCGCTGGGGCTGGTGTGAAGGAGCTGGAGGAGCGTGGGTATGAGGTGCTGGTGGACGGCAGCGCGGGTCCGCTGGTATTGCAGAAGCGTGAGGGGTTGCGAACGGGGTGGTGGTTTACTTTTCATACGGACCGTTCGACGCTGCCATTTCGTGTGGGTTTTCCGATTCTGGCTGCGAATGCGGTGGAGTCTTCGATGAAGCAGTCGGCGTTGTCTGAGGTTTCGGCAGCACCGACGGGCGTGTTACCGGGGATTCTGCTGGAGGCGGACCGAGAGTACTCGGTGAAGACTCCGCGTGGTGAGCGGATAGCGGGTCGTACGACGTCGACGGGGATGCTGACCGGGATCCCGGCGGCGGAGGTTGGGCGGTATGACGTGCTGGAGGGTGAGGACACGGTGGCGGTGGTGGGTACGGGTCTGCTGAGTTTGGCGGAGAGTTCGCTGGCAGCGGTGGACGAATTGAAGTTTGCTGAGATGAAGGTGGCGACGGGGGTTGAGGGGCGTTTGGAGGCGGACCGTCCGTACTGGTGGCTGCTGGCTCTGGTGGCGTTTGGTCTGATGCTGTTTGAGTGGTGGTATTTTCAGCGGGCTCGAGGGAGCGTGGAATGAGACGGGGCGTTCTTCGCAGTGTTCGGCTGATGCTGCTGGCGATCCTGTGTCTGTCGGTGTCAGGCGGGATGGCCTGCGGGCAGCCGCGTGTGGGGATGAAGCTGGAGCTGGGCAGTATTCGCGGTCGAACGGCGTCGCCGATTCATGTGAATGTGCGTTTGGAGTACAATGAACCGCAGTTTCTGGAGGGTTATCTGGAGCTCCAGATTTATGATGCTCTGGAGTTAACATCGGAATCGGACCGACTGGCAACGCTGCGGCGAGACGGGATTGTGCTGGCGGGTCAGGATTATGAATTCAGCCTGCTGTTGCCGCCGCTGCAGACGTCGGATGCTCGCAACTGGGCTGTGCGTGCATGGTTTGTGACGAAGGACGAGCGGATCGAGCTGACTTCGGCGCCTGGGCGTAAGGGGCCTGCCGAGCCTTTTGACCTGCTGATGACGAGTTCGCTGGAGCGTGCTTTTGTGATGTGCAGTGCCAGTGAGGATCCGCGTAATCGTCCGGCGGCGGGGAACAGAAAGCTGCTGCAGGAGCGTTTGCTGCTGTCGGATGTGATGAACGGGCTGCAGTCGATTTCCGGGGAGCAGCTTGAGGGGGAGGTTGTGGAGTTGCGTGGTTCGTCGGCGGGTGCTGACGGTCAGCAGTCGACGCCGGGAATTGTGCACTATGCGGCTGAGTGGGATGTGAAAACGCTGTCAGAGGATCCTCTGGCGTACTGTGCTTTTGATGTGCTGTTGTTGAGTGACGGAGCGCTGGGTTTGTTGTCGGAGGCGCAGCAGCGAGCGATTGAGGTGTGGGTGCGTGGGGGTGGCAGTGTTGTGGTGGAGGCGCGTGAGCGTTTGCAGCCGCAGCAACTGGGGTTTCTGCGTCTCCTGATGGCTCAGGGTTTGGGTGCGGAAAGTGATTTGGCGCTGGACGACGAGGGGCGACTGCTGGTTGTCGCGGACCGGTCAGGGGAGCCTGTGCTGAGTCGTGCGGGACTGGGACGGGCTGTGCTGTTGCCGGTGGTGGACGATCTGACGGGTGTGGTGCAGCGGGCAGCGGAGTGGCGAAGGACGGTGTGTTTTTTGTGGAAGGTGCGTGAGTACAGCGATGTGTATGACGGGACGACATCTCAGCCGCCCAGTGATCTGGAGCTGGCGAGGCGTTACATTCGTGATGCTCAGCGTGACGAGCGTGGCATTTATTCGACGAACGCCTGGGCGGAGACAGAGAATGGTCAGTACGTGAATTTGGAGCGTTCGGATGTGGCTTCCGGGCGTTTTTATGTTCCGGAGCGGCAGCTGCTGGTTTGGCGACGTCAGTGGCAGGCTCGACAGCAGAGTCTGCGGAGTCAGCAGACGCCATTGCTGGGAGCAGCGGAGGCCGTGTTGTTGCCGGCGGATGTGCAGATGGTACCGGTGTCTGTGATTGCGGTGATTTTGCTGGGGTATGTGCTGGTGGTGGGTCCGGTGGATTATTTTGTGCTGGGCTGGCTGCGGATGCGGAAGTATACGTGGCTGTTGTTTCCGGTGGTGACAGCGGTGTTTACGTTTCTGACGATTGCTGTGGCTCATGCGTATATGAGCAGCGACGACACGGGTGGTGTGTTGTTGATTACGGATATTGATGAAGGTGGCGGTGTGGTTCGCCAGACGACACTGGAGACTCTGTTTTACGGTGGTGGTCGGGAAGTGACGCTGCCTCAGCGGCGGTCTTTGCTGGTGCAGACGCGTGATCAGTATCTGAATCGTGGGATGTATGGAGACAGTCCGATGCCATCGGACGAGGCGCCGATTTATGAGGGCGTGTTCCCGCAGAATTTTGGGTTGCGTCAGAGTGTGCAGCAGTGGTCACCGGTGAGTTTTCGGAGTTTGACACTGGAGCCTGAGGGTGTGGAGCTGCCGGCGATCGACTGGGAGGATTCGTCGCTGGTGACGACGGAGGAGGGGCGACTTCGGCTCAGGGCCAGTCTGCAGATGCTGTCGCAGCAGACGGGTGGGGAATATGAGGCGACTGTGGTGCATCAGGGAGGCCTGCTGCCGGTCGTGACGCAGCAGGTGAATGTGTGGGACGGAGCGGCGAATGGGCAGTACCGGGAGCGGTCTCAGGTGCAGCAATTTTCGTGGGCGAGCGAATTGTTGGGCCATTTGAGTGGTCAGCAGCCGCCGGGTGAGGGTGTGTTCAGTCTGGTGAGTCAGCTGTCGCCACAGGGGTCGGATGCCCTGGAGGATTTGGCGATGTCGTCAGCGGACAATCCGGAGGAGTATGTGCTGGTGGTACTGCGTCGTCGGGGGGAGCGGATTGAGGTGTTTCGGCGGTTGTATCGGGTGGCCGGTGCGGCGCAGTGAGATTGACTGAGAGTGGGCGGGACTGAGAGTGGGCGGGAGTGAGTGCAGTGTGATTTCTGAGTTGGGGGGGAGCAGTGATGCGGAACGAGTGGGCAGCGGAGGGTGAGGTGTCTGGCAGCAGCGGTGTTGTTGCGGGTGGTGGCGTGCGGCGTCCGTCGGCCATCAGTTTGCGGGATCTGCGTGTGAATTATGGGAAGTTTGAGGCCGTGAAGGGGATCTCCCTGGAGATACCCGAGGGCGAGGTGTTTGGGTTTATTGGTCCGAACGGTGCGGGGAAATCGTCGACGTTTCGGGTGCTGGCGACGCTGCAGCCGAAGTTTCAGGGGCAGGCGTATGTGTGTGGGCTGGACGTGCTGCGTCAGCCGCAGAAGGTTCGTGATGTGATGGGTTTTGTGCCTGACTTTTTTGGGGTGTATGAGGATCTGACCAGTCTGGAGTATCTGCATTTTTTTGCGGCGGCGTATCGGATTCCGACGGGGAAGCGGAAGGGAGTGATTGATGACGTGCTGACGCTGACGGACATGACTCACAAGGCGCATTCACCGGTGGACGGGTTGTCTCGCGGGATGAAGCAGCGATTGGCATTGGCGCGAGTGCTGCTGCATGATCCGAAGGTGCTGCTGCTGGACGAGCCATCGAGTGGACTGGATCCGCGTGCGCGAATTGAGATGCGTGAGTTGTTGAAGGCGCTGCGTGAGATGGGGAAGACGATTCTGATCAGCAGTCATATTTTGAGCGAGCTGGCTCAGTTGTGTACTCGGATTGGCATTATTGAGCTTGGCCGGATGGTGGCGGAGGGTTCATTGAGTCAGATTTACCGTCAGTTGCAGCTGATGCGGGTGGTGCACATTCGGGCGGACAATGCGGGGCCTGAGTTGTATGAGCGAGTGCGGGCGATTCCGGGTGTGGAGTCGGTTGAGCAGCAGGTGGATCGCTGGGCCTTGCGGCTGCGTGAGGAGGATTTATCGATAGCGGATCTGCATGCGGGACTGGTGGCTGCGGGTGCTCGCCTGACGATGCTGCAGCCTGAGGCGATGGACATGGAAACGGCGTTTATGAAGCTGACAGAGGGGAAGACGGCGTGAGGATTCCGCGACTGATTCCTGAACTGCCGCTGCTGCGAAGGGAGTTGATTGAGCTGAGTGCTCGGCGGCGTACCTATATCGTGAGAAGTCTGGGGGCATTGGTGCTGCTTGGCTGGGTTGTGTACCTGCTGAACAGCTCGATATCAGAGCTGATGCAGTATCAGCTGCAGGGAGCAGCTCGCGGTGGGGGTATGCGTGGCATGAGTCTGATGGGAGCGGGATCCATCCTGTTTCCCCGGCTGGTGCCTTCATTGTTCATGGCGGTGCAGTTGCTGATGCCATCGCTGGTGTGTGGGTCGATTACGACGGAGAAGGAGCGGAACACACTGGGGACGCTGTTTGTGACTCGGCTGTCTCCGTTAACGATTGTGCTGGAGAAGCTGGGCAGCCGTCTGATGCCGATGCTGACGTTTCTGCTGCTGAGTTTTCCGATGCTGGCGTTTGTATATTCGCTGGGGGGCGTTGATCAGCGGCTGTTGTTGTCGACGCTGTGGCTGGTGTTTTGGGAGTGTCTGCTGTATGGGTCGATTGGGCTGATGTGCAGTGCGTGGTATACGACGACGGTGGGTGCATTTGTGGCATCGTATGTGCTGTCTGCGGTGTTGTATACGCTGACTCGCCTGTCGCCGGTGTGGTTTCCGACTCCGTGGGTCATCTGGCAGTACGTTGCGTATTTCCCGATGCTGGGGTACGTGAGCAGTGGGCAGGGTTTTGTGGTTCAGTGGATGAGTGGTTTTGCCACGCGACCCGCGCTGGTGGTGTTTGGTGCGACGTTGCCGACGATGTTGACGGTGCTGTTCTGTCTGACGATGACTCGGGTGCTGCTGTATCGTCGGGCGTTTGTGAGTCAGTCCTCATTGCTGTTGCGAATGTTTCGGCGTCTGGACGTATTTTTTCAGAGGCTGAATGATCGAGCAGGCGGTGTGCAGGTGATAGCGGACCGGGAGTCGTGGCCGGAATTTGATCCTGTGGCGTGGCGTGAGCGCGAGAAGAAGTCTCTGGGTCGAGCGCGGTATTTGATTCGGATGCTTGTTGCGCTGGAGTTTCCGACGTTGTTTGTGTGTTTGCTGGCGGTGATGTTTGGAGCGGCGGAGCGCAGTCAGGGAGGTCTGGGAGCGTTGTGGGTGGTGGCGTGGCTTTTGGCGCTGATGATTGTGTCTGTGAAGGCCGCGACGCTGATCAGTTCTGAGCGGGCGCGTGAGACGCTGGATGCTCTGCTGTCGACACCGATGACGGGTCGTGAGATTTTGCTGCAGAAGGTTGCCGGGATGCGGCGTTTGATGATGGTGGTGGCGACACCGATTCTGACAGTGAATGTTTCTAATGTGATGATGGCGGTGCAGTCTGGTGGCGGTGTAACGGTATCGAATCTGGGGCAGTGGTGCTGGCTGATGTTGTATTTGGTACTGGTGGTGTTTTCGACGTGGACAGCATTGCATTTGCTGGCGTGGCTGTCCTTGCTGACTGGCGGGGGTGCTCGCAGTCAGGCGCGTTCCGTATTTACGGCAGTCACGGTAGCTTTGCTGGGTGTGTGGTTGTCGGTGTTTGTTGTTGGTGAGTCGCGATTGGATCGCGGGGATTACTGGAATGGTCGGGTTGAGTTAACTCCTGAGCTGCTGCAGGGGTATCAGTTAGCGAATGGTTTGAGGCAGTTGTTTCGGATCGACGGGGCGTTGCAGGCGCATGAGTATTTTCTGCGGATGCTGAGTCCGAATCAATCGGTGATGTTTGCGGGTCCGACGATTGTGGCGGGATTTGGTGAGTGGCCGATGCTGGTGCCGTGCGTGTTGAGTTGTGTGCTGGCGTTCTGGCACTGGCTGCTGATGCGTGGTTGTCGGTGGTTAGCGCTGCGTCGAGCGACGCGACTGTTTGGCCGTGAGGATGAGTTGGGAGTGGTGGCGGTTGGGTAGTTCGCAGTAAGGGGTGGATGTCGTGCGTGATCTGCGACTGCTACCGGAGTTGCCGCTGTTGCGTCGTGAGTTGTCTGAGCTGAGTGCTCGGCGGAGGACGTATGTGTTCCGTGTGCTGAGTGCGGTGGTGATTGTGGCTGGTGTGATTACGATGGAGAAGGAACGGAAGACTCTGGGTTTGCTGTTTGTCACACGCCCGTCTCCGCTGATGATTGTGCTGGAGAAGCCTGGCAGTCGTTTGTTGCCGATGCTGACGCTGTTGCTGATCACTTTTCCGATGCTGGCATTTGCATATTCGCTGGGTGGTTTGGATTGGCTTTGGCTGCTGGCGACATTCTGGCTGCTGTTCCGGGAGTGTCTGTTGTGGTCCGGCAGTCCTCAGTTGTATGGATTGCTGGAGTCGTCTGCGTTTCGGCGGGTGCATGCGGAGCGGGATTCCGGCGAGCTGCTGGCGCTGGGTGGTGCTGTACTGAACTGGGATTTTCTGCTGATGTGTTTGATTCGCTGGTGGGTATTGAGTCGTGTGTGCAGAGTGCTGGGGCGGTCGGATTCCGTGGGGGCCCGTAACAGCCTCCGATTCGGACTGTGGCGAGCGAAAACGGGAGGGTTGTTCCTGTGAGCGTGAAATGGCGGAGATCCGGACCTGGCGGAGCCGGCTGTGTGCTGGGGGTGATACTGGCATGCCTGCTGTGTCACGGGGTGGTGTGCGGGCAGAGTGTGCAGGCGGGGCGGGTGCGGATAGCGGAGACGGCGTGGGGTTTTGACGGCCGGGTGACTGCGGGCGAGTTTCAGCCGGTTTCGCTGCTGCTGGACAATCTGTCTGCGGATCCGGTGGAGGGATTACTGACACTGCAGATGGTCAGTGGTGTGCTGCGTCGTTCCGGAGCGGTGTATGAGCAGTCTGTGTTTCTGGGCCCTTCGGCTCGGCGCTGGGTGCAGTTTTACCCGTGGATCTCGGATCCGAATGCGACGTGGCAGCTGGAGTTGCGAACGTCTGCGGGAGTAATTCCGTTTGATGCGCTGGATCAGCCGCGGCTGGTGGAGGAGGAGAATCTGCTGCAGTCTGCGGAGCAGCGGCGGTTGCCGGTGGTACTGCTGGATCGTGCGGGCAGTCTGGAGCGGATACCGACGACGGTGAAGCACATGTCGGAGGAGGTTTTTCCGCCGTATTCGACGGCGACGCACGGTCTGCACGGTTTGTTTCTGGATCATGTGCCGGACTGGGAGGAGCCTCGGCAAACGGCTTTGCTGAGCTGGCTGCAGCGGGGTGGGCAATTGCATCTGCTGCTGGACTCGAATGGCCAGCGGCTGCGTTTTTCGGGACTGCTGGCAGTTTTGAATGAGCCATTTGAGACTTTTGCGGTCGGTGCGGGGCAGGTTGTGCGGCACGAGCTGCAGCGAGCGGGGCTGACGGAGTCACTGGTGAGTGGTGTGATGATTCCGCCGCGGGCTGAGGAGGCCGAGCTGGGGTCGCGAGGGCAGCTGCAGCCGGGTGATCTGCGTTTGCGGGACGACGAGGGGATTCTGGAGCGATTACGGAAGACATCGGAACCGGAGCATTCGAGCGTATTGATTGGATTTCTGGCGCTGCTGTATGTGCTGGTGCTGTATCCGGGGGTGTGGTGGTTTTCGAATCAGCCGGAGGTGAAGTTTCCGTGGCCTCTGGCGGCGATTGCGGGTGCGGTTGTGCTGTTCAGTTTGTTGTTTTTGTGGGTGGGGCGTCGGGGTTATCAGGAGGTGCGATCGTGTCGCGCGGATCTGGTGGCAGTGGCGGAGGACGGGCGACACTGGGATGTGCTGGCCTTTCGGCAGCTGTTTGTGACGGAGGGTGCGGATTACAGTCTGCGGCAGTCGGGTTGTCAGACGCTGCTGGCGTCGGGTGTGCAGGACGAGCAGGTGGCGGCGACCGCGGTGGTGGGAGCGGAGGCGGCGTACCGTTGCCGGATACCTCCGTACAGTCGTGAGCTGGTGATATCTCGATCGCGTGTGGAGCTGGGGGACTTTGGATTGCGACTGAGTCAGTTTTCCGTGACGGGTGGCAGTCTGACGGGATTGGTGATCGCGGCTGGTGCCGGTTTGCAGGTGCGTGAGGGTGACGAGGCGTGGGTGGTCTACAAATCGGAGGTTTGGCCATTGGTGTGGTCTGCCGGGGAGCGGCAGTTTCGGCTGCGGCCGGCCGGGCGTTCGTCAGTGGGAAATTTTCTGAGGGATCAGTACGACGGTTTCGCGATGCCCTGGGGTGGATTGCCGCCCGGCGGTATCGTGGCGGGCCCGGCCGGCTCTGGCGGGGCCCTGGGGGAAACGCCGACGGAGGAGCAACTGAAGCGGCGCGAGAGGACTCGGGGATTATTCCGGCGGGCATTATGGCGGCCGGGTCGAGGGCGGGTTGGGGATGTGCAGATCCCGGCGGATCGTGTGTTGTTTTTGCTGGAGACGGAGTTGTCCGATGAGTTGCAGGTCATGCTGGATCCGGAGCTGGAGCAGGTGGGGCGTGTGATGTTTGCGAAGGAGTTGCGACCGGGGGACGGTGACGTGGCTGCTGACGGATCAGCGATCGGGAATCCCTGATGAAATTTCCATCACAACCTGCTGCCGGTGTTGGCCCGTTCCGCGATTTCGACTATTCTGACGGACTCAGCCTCCGGACGGCTCCGGCTGTTTCGGAAGGTGACCGTCATTCTGATCCCACCTACCGGAGAGTGTGTCTATGCTTCGAACGCCATATCTGGCAGTCCTTGCCACTGCGTTCCTGAGTGTTGTTTCGGCTGTTTCAGGTGCAGCTGAGCCCCCAGAGGGCTTTCATGCCATTTTCAACGGCAAGGATCTTGAGGGCTGGCATGGCATGCCCCACTTTGATCCTCGTGATCTGGCCCGCATGCCTGAGGACATGCGGAAGAAGCAGATTGAGGAGTGGACGGCTGATGCGAAGCAGCACTGGTCCGTGGAGAATGGCGAACTGGTGAATGACGGTCACGGCGCGTATCTGGTGACGGACAAGGACTATACCGATTACGAGCTGCTGATTGATTACCGTACGGTGCCGAAGGCGGATTCGGGGATTTACCTGAAGGCCAATCCTCAGGTTCAGATCTGGGACTTCACTGAAGAGGCGAAGTTCAAGCTGGGCGCTGACAAGGGCAGTGGTGGATTGTGGAACAACAGTGCCGGGGCTCCGGGCAAGGATCCGGCAGTTCTGGCGGACAAGGCATTTGGCGAGTGGAACAGTTTCCGAATTCGTCAGATTGGTGCTCGGACATCAGTCTGGCTGAACGGGAAAATGGTGGTGGATAATGCGATCATGGAGAACTTCTGGGATCGTCAGAAGCCTTTGTTCCCCAGCGGTCCGATCTGTTTGCAGACTCACGGTGGCGAGATTCGCTGGAAGAACATTTATCTGCGTGAGATCAGTGCTGAGGAGTCGGCGAAGATCCTGGGCGAGCGTGCATCGGACGGGTTTGAGTCGGTGTTCAACGGGTCGGACCTGAAGGGCTGGGCTGGTGCTGTTGACAACTATGAGGTTGTGGACGGTGCGATTCGCTGTCGCGAGGGCAAGGGCGGGATTCTGCACACGGCCGAGGAGTATGCGAACTTTGTTGTGCGGCTCGAATTCAGCACTCCGCCGTCGGGCAACAATGGTCTTGCGATCCGGACGGATGGCAAGGGTGATCCGGCCTACGACGCGATGTGCGAACTGCAGGTGCTGGATTCGGAGCATGCGAATTACGCCAAACTGGATGCTCGTCAGTACCACGGTTCGGCCTATGGCATGGTTGCGGCGGAGCGAGGCTTTCTGCGTCCGGCGGGTCAGTGGAACTTTCAGGAAGTCACGGTGAACGGCAGTTCAATTCGTGTGGAATTGAACGGCAATGTGATTCTGAACGCTGATCTGGCGAAGGTCACGGACTACATGGGTGGCCGTCCGCATCCTGGCAAGGATCGCAAGACGGGTTTCTTTGGATTTGCCGGTCATGGCGATGCGGTCAGTTTCCGGAATGTCAGCATTCGTCGTCTGCCGGACTGAGGTGGTAGTCGAGTGTGACAGTCTGAGGTGTTCAAGGGGAGCCCGGCGGCACAGCCGGGCTCCTTTTTTGGTATGTGGAGCGGCGGGGGGGGCTGAGGCATGTCGGTTATGCGATATGGATTGCTGTTCGGTGCGTGTTTCCTCAGTTTGTGGGGCTGTCAGGCGCCGGTGGCTGGGCAGGAGATCCCAGAGCGTTTTGAGTCGGTCAGTGAGGCGCCGCTGCTGGCGGGGCGTCCCGGTGAGTGGGATGCAAGGATTCGTGAGCGTGGCTGGATTCTGCGGGAGGGCGGGGAGTGGAAGCTGTGGTATACGGGCTATGACCCGGATCGGCAGCCAGTGAGAATGAGCCTCGGGTATGCGACATCGCGGGACGGGGTAAGCTGGGAGCGGGTTGGTGGTGGTCCGCTGGTGTCGGATTATTGGGTGGAGGACATGATGGTGGTGCGGCACGAGGGCCGGTATTACATGTTTTCTGAGGGGCTGAACGACCAGGCACAGCTGATGACATCAGCTGATGGGGTGAAATGGCATCGCGAGGGGACTCTGGACGTCCGACTGCGGGATGGCCGTCCGATTCCACCAGGCCCCTTCGGGACTCCGAACGGCCTGTATCGCGACGGACGCTGGTATCTGCTGTACGAACGTCGGGACCTGGGTGTGTGGCTGGCAGTGTCTGAGGATTTGAAGACGTGGACAAATGTCAGCGATGAACCGGTGATTGTGCCGGGGCCTGAGCCGTGGTGTTCAAGGATGATTGCGATGAATCAGGTGCAGCGGGTGGGTGATCGTTATGTGGCGGTGCTGCATGGCACCGGGGACAGTGAGAAGCCCAGACGCTGGGTGCCGTATCTGGCGGAGTCAGAGGACCTGCTGACGTGGAAGCGGCGGGGGCAGCCGTTAAGGCCGGTCATGGAGAATCGATCCAGCGGGATGCTGGTTCATGACGGAGCGGAATGGCGCCTGTACACGACTCATGATCGCGTGGACTTATATCGTCCGCAGCGCTGAGGTTTGGTTGGGGCATACGTGCAGGCGACAGCGGCCCGCTGCAATAGTGGCAGCGGGCTGAAGGCGGGATTGCGGAGCGAGCGTTCCGGGATCAGCGATGGTAGCCGAGCGACATCATGACTTCGTAGAGTTCCTCGAAGGTGATGAAGCGGCGGCGGTGACTGATTTTGTAGTCATCGATGGCATCTGCCAGCTCGGCAACTTCCGGTCGGAGCGATCGATCACCGTCGCGGAACTGGCGACGTTCGACACCTTCCGGTGAGCTATCGCCGGAGCGTGAGCGTCGATCGATGAAGCCGGGAGCGGAGGATTTCAAGAGGTTTGTGTCGGACATGTTGTGACCTGAGGGCATGGGGAACGGGAATTTACCCATTTACACTTTGTCAATCATGCATTGACACTGCTGGCGCGGCAAACGGTCTGCAGCGAGAGTTCATATTTGTGTTGAAGTCGGAGGATGTTGTTGAGAGATGCTCCGGTTGCAACGGAACTGTCGGATGTGTCGGCGGGGCCGGGTGGCACCGGTCGTGGTATCTGAGACCGGGTCCTGCAGGGTGGCCGAGTGGGTTTTGCTGATCTGAGTTTATGAACAGTGCGCTTTGCCGATGGTAAAGTATCGTTTACCTCGTTTTTTTCGAATGCAGTTCAGTTGCGGCAATTTGCGAGTGTTTTGGGGGGCTTTTTGATCGGTCTGTGAAAAAAGGTTTCCGGCATGGTGGGTGCTGATTTTCCTGCGTGGTGTTTTCGGATGGACGCGGTGTGAGCAGTTCCGGGGTGGGCGGGAACTGGTCTCTGCTGCGGGAGGACATTAGCGGGAAAGCGGGTGTGCCTGTGGTGCGAAAAGCTGTGGTAAGAAAAGCGGGGCGGCGTGGGGTACTGCGAGCGGGTGCGGGGGCTGGATTGGGGCTGACCTATGGAGGTTTGGCTGCACCGTCTGCGGGGCCACCGAATCGTTCGGGGGTGGTCTCTGTGGGTGTGGTGCCGGCGGACCGTCGGGGAGTCATTGGGAGCAGCAGTCGGAGCAGTGGGCGTGGTGCAGCGGCGGCCGCGTTGCTGCCTGGCGGTTATGCGGCGTTTACTCAGGCCTGCCCGATACCGGCTGAGTTGCAACCGACGTCACAGGGTGTTTCTCCGTGGCAGCCTGGGGCAGTCTTTCATGGGATAGCTCCGGAGTATTTCCTGCGGCGTTACGCGGAGTTTCCGGATGTCCCCTACTACGAAACCTTGCCGACTCGTTTTTATGACCTGCGGGTGCAGCGTGTTTTGCATGAGTACGTGCCTGGCCTGAAGACTCCGGGATACGGCTATGCCGGCAGTATTCCGGGACCGACGATTCGGTCGAGGGTTGGTCAGCCGTGTGTGGTGCGGGCATACAACGAGCTGGACGTGGAGTTGTCGACGCATCTGTATGGCGGGCACAGTCCTGCGCATGCGGACGGCTATCCGAATTTCTACGTGCTTCCTGGTCGATCGCGGGATTATTACTACCCGAACACGGTGCCGCTGCTGAACGGCCGGCCGGACTTCACGGAAAGTCCGAGTACGATGTGGTTTCATGACCATGCGATGGATATCGCGGGCCCGAATGTCTGGTATGGACTGGCGGGATTCTATCTGGTTTCGGATGAACTGGAGGACGATCTGGTTCGCAGCAACGTGCTGCCGGGTGTGGCTTATGATATTCCGTTGGCGCTGCAGGACAGAAAATTCAATCCGGACGGCACACTGTTTTATGACCTGCTGGACCATAATGGTCAGTTGGGTGATGTGTGGCTGGCGAATGGCCGTGTGCAGCCTGTTCTGAAGGTGGAGCGTCGGAAGTATCGATTGCGTCTTTTGAATGGCTGCAACGCCCGATTTCTTGAGCTGAGGCTGAGCAACGGTCAGCCGTTCACCAAGCTGGGGAAGGATTCGTGGCTTTATCCGGCGGCGATTGAGCAGCAGACAATTCTGCTGAGTCCGGGTCAGCGTGCGGACGTGGTGGTGGATTTTCGTGATGCCGGGAGTGAGGTGTTTCTTGAGAACATTCTGTATCAGGTGGATGGTCGCAAGCCGGCGGGCAGTCTGGCGAAACCTGTCCATCTTGAGCAGGCTCAGAAGTGGCTGAAATTTGTCGTGGAGGGACCGGTGCAGCGGGACAGTGCTGCGGTGGTTCCGGGGACGCTGCTGAGGCCGCATCGAGTGCTTGACCCGGCGGAGGCTGTGGCGACGCGGGTGTTTGAATTCCAGCGGCGGAATGGAGCGTGGCAGATCAACAAGCAGTACTTTGATCCGGCGACTGCTGCTGCACTTCCGTTCGTTCCGTGGTCCGTTTGTGTTTCACTGTCATACGCTGGAGCATGAGGACATGCGAATGATGCTGACGATGGATCCGCGGGTGACAGCCACGGTGTCGCCGCAGCCGATTCAGGCAGCGTTTCCCTGAGGGTTTTGGGGATTGCGGAGGGTACAGATGTTGAGTCTGCGCGACAGTGTGGCTGTTTTGCAACGGGTGTGGTGAGCTGGCATCCTGTTGAATTCCAGTGTTTTTCGGCTGGGTGTGGTGGAGCGGCAGCGGCTGAATCCCTGATGGGCTGTGGGGAACGGCTGGCGAGGTATCCGCACAACGTGTGGTGCAACATTTCGTTGCGTTTCTGCGTCTGTTGCCGACTGGGTGTGGGTGTTGGAATTTGACGGATTGACGCGATTTGGAAACCTCGACGGGGATGTTTCTGCTGCGGCATTGCAACGGGCCGTCATTCAGTGTTCGTAACAGGTTGTTAAGTATTGAGAAAAGCGATGTTCAGCATCGTGGAAATGCGTGTTTCGGGGAAACCTTAAAATTTTCCGTCTGCACCTGGTACTCCGGTCCGGAGTTTGCTTTTGGGGTCTGTCGTCCTGGCTGCAGCAGTGGTGTCCGCTGTGCGGTTCGGTGGGGCGAGGACTGTTCGCCCGCCGTTCAGGGATTTTGTTCCTCGGGGGGGGAGTTCACATCATGTCAGGTTCAGTATCACGGCGTTTACTTCTGCAGCGTGCTGCGGGAGCGGTGGCAGCAGTTACTACGGCAGGTGCAGTTTCGGCTGACAGCAAGGGCAAGTCGGGGAAGGGCGCGGGTGGCTATGCGTTGTCCGGGGGCAGGAAGGGTGGTGAAAAGAAGGGGGTGGATGTCTTTGGCTATCGCCCGTTTACTCAGAAGTGTCTGATTCCTCCGGTGCTGCGGCCGAAGGCTGCAGGGCAGGATCCTTACCGCGTGGGGTCCGTGTATCACGGGGTGGCACCTGAGTACCGTGATCGTCGCTGTGCTGAGGCTCCGGAGACCAACTGGTACGAGAAATTCCAGCCGGCTTATTACGAGCTGCGTGCGAAGAAATCGGTGAACGAGTATTTGCCAGGCGTGAAGACGCCGGTGTACGGCTACGGCGGTTCGGTGCCGGGTCCGACGATTCGTACGGTTGTGGGACAGCCGTGTGTATTGCGGCTGTGGAATGATCTGGATCTCGAAATGGCCTGTCATTTCCATGGTCTGCATCTGCCTTCCCATGCTGCGGGGGCTCCCAATCACTATGTATTGCCGGGGCGAGCTCGCGACTATTTCCTGCCCTGCACAGTGCCCATGCTGGGCGGGCGTCCGGATTATTCGGAAAGTCCGTCGACATCGTGGTATCACGACCGGGCGATGGGGGTGTCCGGTACGAACAACTATTACGGACTGTCGGGCTTTTGCCTGAGCATGGACGAGACGGAGTATGATCTGGTGCAGCGCAACGTGCTGCCCGCGGCGAAGTATGACATTCCGCTGTGTCTGCAGGATCGTTGTCTGAACCCTGACGGCTCATTGAACTACAAGGCTCAGCAGGACGAGGGCAACCTGGGCGACCTGTATGTAGTCAATGGTCGGGTTCAGCCGGTGTTGAGTGTGCAGCGTCGCAAGTATCGTTTCCGTTTGTTGAACGCCTGCAATACTCGATATCTGTCGCTGAAGCTGCACAACGGGATGAAGTTGATTCGGCTGGGCAAGGACGCGTGGCTGTACAACAACGCGGTTGAGGAGGACTGTGTTGTGCTGTGTCCGGGCGAGCGAGCGGACGTGGTGATCGATTTCAGTGACTGCGAGCAGGAGGTCTATCTGTGCAACGTGCTGTCGCAGTCATACGGCTGCCGTCCGGACGGGAAGCCTCGCTGCGGTGATGGCTACGGCGGGGACTGTGACAAGGACGGCGGGGACCGGGACAAGGACTGCGAGCGTGACGATGACAAGCATCACGGCTCCGGTTACGGCTCCGGTTACGGCTCCGGTTACGGCTCCG
>Ga0209990_10002207_pt1 | contig 15503 bp, 16 predicted proteins | sample NOAtaG_6_FD_187304 | JGI IMG/M metagenome (GOLD analysis project Ga0209990, IMG submission 187304) | Freshwater lake microbial communities from Lake Erie, under a cyanobacterial bloom - NOAA_Erie_Diel5S_2200h metaG (SPAdes) (version 2) | ecosystem: Environmental > Aquatic > Freshwater > Lake ...
AAAGCACGGTCGCTTACCTAAGAGCATTTTTCGTCTTGGCTTTGATTACCTGCGTCATATCATCTTTGACATCCATCTCAATTCCGAGGCTTTCTTCAACTCCATTAAATTTTTGTCCTGTACTTAGACCTAAACGACAAAAATTTCAGGCAATTCCAGTTTTACAAGCTGCATAGATCGCGATCTGGCTCATGTCAGAAACTATTACCAGAATTAACCATAACGATCGCAGGAAAAGACGGTGATGATGCCAAACTCTATCTTGAAAAAGAAGTTAAACAAAGATTGCAAAAATTAGAGGACTTAAAGAAATGCCACACTACAGCATGATTATTATTTGGTCAGAAGAAGATAACTGCTATCTTGTGCATCTTCCAGACTTCCCATTTCAGCAATTTCATACTCACGGCGATACTTATGAAGAAGCTGCTAAACATGGACAAGAGGTAATTGATAGCTATCTTGAGATTTACCGCGAACAAGGAAAAACATTACCACAACCTAAAATTTCTTTACAGCTTTTGCAAGCAGCATAGATAGGACTTACGCATTGGGTAGATGTGGCGCGGGCTTCGCCCGCACCACATCTACCTCAAGCCTAATAAATTCGTTCGGTTTGCGTAAGTCCTAATAGATATAGAAAAGGGTGGACTATTGTGAGCAGTTATCAAAAATACCACCGATAGCACATATGGATGAAGACATAAATATTAGTTAAACCGATAATAAGAATAAGGCATTCCTCATAGAGAGGAGGGCAAAATGAAAACTAAATTCGTCGCAATTCTAGTTTTACTCTGCGGGATTTGGTGGGCAACTCCTGTAGAAGCTTATGATCCTGTGCAATTACAACAATTGCTCCAGACGAAGCAATGTGGAGGCTGCGACTTAACTAATGCCAACCTTGCGGATGTCAATCTCAGTCAAGCGCATTTGATAGGCGCATCGCTAATGGGAGCAAACTTAAGCAAAGCTAATCTCACAGGTGCAAATCTTGAAGGTGCAGACCTTACAGGTGCAAAGCTCGATCATGCCAATCTCAGCAATGCGTATGTGACGAATGCCATTCTTGATGACTGTAATCTAACAGGTGCTAATTTCACAAATGCTTCGCTGTTCCATGCGAATTTACATAGAGCAAATGTGAATAGTACTATTTTTAAAAATGCCAAAGTCACTGGTGCAGATTTTACTGGTGCAAACTATAACCTTGCGATCGCCGAATAAATTATGCATTGTTTCCCACCTTCGGCAGAAAGCAGAGCAAAGCTAATTTCCTAATTGGCGGCGGAAGTCTCTAGGGCTGAGACGGAGGGGATTTTGTGTGTCCCAAATGCCTAACTCTTGCAATCTTGCCTTTGATTGGGCGAGGCTAATTCTTGCGTCATACTTGACATTAGGTGGATAGGGGTCAGCGATCGCTAAGCCTTCCGAGACTAAATATTGATTTACTAATAAATTATCTTTCCAAATATAGGCAAGCAGGCGATCGGAATTATCCTTTTGCTTCACATCAAATTCGAGGATGACCTTCTGCTCTTTGATCAAGTCTGATAGGCGTTGACGAGAGCGATCGCCCCAAGGGGACTGTTCTTTGAGTGGAGCACTGATACCCAGCAATCGTACTCGCTGCACCGTCATGTTCGGATTGCTCAAAATTGAAGCTTCCACAGTTTGCCCACTCACCACACGATTAATTAACCATAGCTCACCATTCACCTTTTCCTTAGGTTGCATCATCGCGATCACAATATTAGCGACGATTAGGAAGGCAAGTAACAAGGCAACTAAAATTAATGGACGGGTCAAAGAATTATCAAGCGATCGCTTTTGCCCAGTTTTAGAATTCATCAACTTTTGCATATTCGCAGCAGTCATATTAAAGCCTAAAAATCGATAAAGAGGTTTGCTTAGTAAACCTCTTTATCGATTAATCAGCCTCAATCGGTAAACTAAACTCAAACCACCGCCGTTTACGCTGAGCAAAAAAGTTACCAAACTGTAAGCGGTAGACCTCATCTTCGTCCTGAGTTTCTAGATCTAGATCTGAGAGCGCATATCCAGAGCAAATCAGCGCATATCCCTCATCCTGCAAGGTTTTAGACAAACCAATGACTTCATGCTGATCGATTTGTCCAGACTTAACCCGCATGGCACAGGCAGTACAAGCACCATTCAAACAGGAAAAAGGTAGGTTAATCCCTTGATCCTCTAGGGATTCCAGAATATAGCGATCGCCTTCGATGTCAGCTTCGTAGAGCTTATCATTTTGGCGATCGTGAATGCGAATGTGATAAGACATAGTTTTTTATCTTTAAAAGATGTTCAATACTTTGCTCTGGAGCGCAATATTTAAACGCGAGTAGGAATCATGCCCGTTTGACGTGCATAGTCAAATAAGCCACCAGCATCAATCACAGGACGGACATCACCTAAGGATTTCAAAGTAAAGGTTCCGCCCGTTGTCTCATTAATAATGACATTGTTATCAAAATCAATCGTCGCTTCTTCACCAGTCTTAAAATGCTCAACTAAGCGTGCATCGGATTCCCAAGGATATAACTCACCCGTTGCCGTGCAGTTACGGAAGAAAATCCGCGCATAGGACTGAGCAACTACAGCTTCGAGTCCCGCCGCACCAAGAGCGATTGGCGCATGTTCACGGGACGAGCCACAACCGAAATTTTCGCCTGCCACAATAATCGAGTAAACAGTCTTACTTTCACCCTCAGCAATAAAGCGATCGTAGCGATCGGGTAGACCAATTAAGGCATAGCTGCCAAGCTTCTCGTATTCATCGGGCTTGGATGGTACAAGAGTTAGATATTCCGCAGGAATAATTTGGTCGGTATCAATATTGTCATCCAAGACAAATACTTTGCCTTTAATTGTCGTACTCATAATTTAGATTGTTGCAATTAAGCGTAGGATGGGTTGGCGATCGCGTAACCCATCATCTTTAAATCAATGGATGCGTTACGTTGCACTAACACATCCTACAAATAATTAAGACTTATGACTTAATCAAAATAAAATAAGGTTACTACCTTGCGCTGTTCTTCGGCATCACGACAGGTCTGTAGCAAAGTCTCACTGCCATGAAATGCAAAACAAATCAGTTGCTGGCATTTAGAAATAATTTCTTGGTTACATCGGCTACTTGCTTCGGCCAGAGACAATGTGTCATTCTCGCTATGTTCAATTAAATGAATCACATTTTCTAGCTGTTCACGCGACTCATAGGGCTGCCTATCGAGACTTTGGGGTAAAATTACGGTCAATAGATTAGGGTCAGCCCGCAACGCTCCCCGAATGGCAGCAAAATTTGTGCCTGTTGCGCCAGAGGTAATAATACTGTTGCCAGATAGTGCCAAGGCATAGCTGAGCAGTTCGATCAGCAATTGGTGAGTCAATGGCACATGGCGGGAACCTAAAAACGCAATTCGCTTCGAGCCTTGCTGCTGAATCGTTGCAAGCTCCTGCAAAAAGTCGTCTAGCTTGGGTAGATTAATTGACTGAGTCAAACAAATCCCTCTCGTTTACTTACTGAACGAATAACTACACAATATCATTAAATCCCAGTTGGTAAACCATCGATGCTCTGGCGATTCTTGTTCTGCCAATATTCGTAAACCCCTGCTTCACCTTTTGTTTCTGCCCATTCCTTGAGGGTGGAACGATCACCTTGAAACTCATAAAAGGGAACTGCAAAACCACAGGAGGTTTGTACTGATTCGACGTTGACGCGCACAATTTGTCTTGTACCTGCGATCGCGGGAAATAGGGATAGATATTCCTGCCATTGAGCATCTTTGGCACGGATGGAGACCCCTTGACCATAGAGGCGCAGGATCAGGGGCTTTTCGGTAAAGCTACAGAGCATAATCGTAATTCTGCCATTTTCCAGCAGATGAGCGGCGGTTTCATTCCCACTGCCTGTGAGGTCAAGATAGGCAATTTCAGATTGATTAATAATTCTCAGGGCATCCATGCCTTTGGGCGAAAGATTAATGCGACCATTACGGGGAGAAGTCGCCACAAAGAAAATGTGTTGCGCTTCGATGAATGTTTGTAGTTCAGTCGTCAGGCAGTCATAAAATTTAGCCATCCGTTTAACTATCCAATCTTTGTGAAGTACTGTTTCTGTAGTTTGTGAGTATTTTCAATAACTCCTCATTAAGCATTTTATAACCTTGTTTATTGAGGTGCAGAAGATCTCGACTATAAATTGGGCGAACTTTGCCTTGCTCATCTGCTAACAGATCTGCAGAGTCTAAAATAATAACGCGATCGCTTTTGAGTGATTTGATAAATTGATTAACCTCAATAATTGCGCGATCAGCTTCTTCTGACCATACTAATAATTGATCCTCGCCTGTCGGAAAAATCGTAGTGAGAATGACAGTTGCTTTTATTTCTTTGGCTAATCTATCAACAATTTTTTGAATATTTTGTTTGCAGTTATTGATGATATTGCGTGTTGCATTGGGAAATGTCGCTAAATCTGCTAGATCGTTCACACCGACTTGGACAACTACAATTTGGGGTGATAAAGACCCAACATGGGCAGACAGTCTTCCTAATACTTGTTCAGTAGTTTGTCCATAAATACCGCGATTAATAAATTCAAAGGGAATATTGGGAATGTCTGGCCAATCCACTGTACGGGAGTCCCCAAAAAATACAACTAAGGGCTTGTTGAGATTTCGGTTTGACAAATCAGGATTAACTGGATAGGTCTTCAATCCGTAGGGATCTGAGTCTAGAGAATCATTGATACTATTTCTAAGAGCAAGATCACCTGAAATCCCGAATTTTATCCCCAAATATCCAAAACTCAAAATCACAATGATTGCTATAGTGAAGTATATTTTGTTCATAATTAAAGCTGCCAAAGCAGAAAGCGGCTTAATACACTGCTTTCTGCTTTGGTTGGGAAACTAAAAATTTTTTTCGATAAATTGACGAATGCGATCACAACCTTCGCGAATAGTTTCAAGATTGGTTGCATATGAAAGACGGATAGCATGATCAATACCAAAAGCAATTCCTGGAATGACTGCAACTTGGAACCCTTCTAGAAGCTTGTCACAAAATTCTAGGGAAGGTAGTCCAAATTCTTTGATACTAGGAAATAGATAGAATGCGCCATCGGGTTTCGGGCAAGTAATTCCTGAGATGGAAGTCAGCAGGTCATACATCACATCACGACGTTCTTCAAAGGCTTTCCGCATTGTTTCCACACATTCTTGGGAGCTATTAAGAGCCGTGACCGCACCATACTGAGCAAAGGTACAGACATTTGAGGTGCTATGTCCTTGAATGGTGGTAGTTGCCTTGATGATTTCCTGTGATCCTGCAAGATAACCAATCCGCCAACCCGTCATTGAGTAGCCCTTGGCAAAACCATTACTAATGATCGTGCGATCGTACATAGACTGGCTCACAGTGGCGATGCTGAGATGGGTTGCGCCATCGTAGAGAATCTTTTCGTAAATCTCATCAGAGACGATATAAACCTGAGGATGTCTCTCCAGAACATCTGCTAGAGCATTAATTTCCTCAGGTGAGTAGACCATGCCAGTAGGATTAGAGGGAGAATTGAGCACAAAGAGCTTGGTCTTAGGAGTAATTGCCGACTCTAATTGCTCAGGAGTAATTTTGTAGCCATTTTCTTCAGAGGTGACGACAAATATAGGGGTTGCCTCGGCAAGTTTTGCCATTTCAGGATAGCTCACCCAGAAAGGCACAGGAATAATGACTTCATCGCCTTCATCCAAGATAGCCATCATCAGATTGTAGAGTGAGTGCTTGCCGCCATTGGTGACAATGATTTGTTCGGGTTTATAAGTTAGGTGATTTTCGCGTAGGAGTTTAGCAGCAATTCCTTGTTTGAGTTCGGGTATACCTGAGGCAGCAGTATAGCGAGTCTTACCTTGATCGAGTGCTAATTTTGCCGCAGCCTTGATGTGATCGGGGGTATCAAAGTCGGGTTCACCCGCACTAAAGCTACAAACATCAATTCCACTAGCCTTCATTGCCTTAGCTTTTGCGTCGATCGCTAAAGTTAGGGAAGGTTGAATATTACGAAGTCGTTTTGCCAGTTGCATTTTTTCTGGAGGAGCGGAGGCATCTTTACGGGATTAACTTCGCATTGTATCAAAGCATACTTGTTTGAGTTTGCTAGATTTATAACAAAGTAACAAAAGTACGTTTATTAAAGTTAGTTCGACAAAAGCGAAAAATGGTGAAAATTGCTTAGCGAGTTTCACTATTTTTCGCTTTTGTGTCTTGTTTTTAATAAGCACGAATCATTGCTTGTGTCCCTTGTTCTGTACCTTGTCCATCATCAAGTTGACTCACCTTTTGGAAATTCTTAATGGCGAGTGCGATTGCGGGTAAATTGGTGGCAAAATCTTTGAGATCTGAATCTTGACCCAGACCCTGACTAATTTCTTGGACAAGACGCAGATCTTTAAGCATATGTTTAATTGCAAATCCTGGTTGATAATCTCCCGTCGCAACTTTCATCCCAAGATTAGTTAGTGCCCATGAACCAGCCGCCCCACTTCCACAAACATCGACAATCAACTGTGGATCGATACCCATTTTTTTTGCCATCAGCATCGTTTCGCAGATGGCAAGCATATATACGGATACAAGGGTTTGATTACAGAGTTTGACAGCTTGACCACTGCCTATCGCTCCACAATATTTAATATTGCTGCCCATTGCCTCAAAAAGTGGTCTACATTCCTGTAAATCCTCAGGATTGCCCCCGACCATAAAGGTTAATGTGCCATTGCGCGCGCCTACATCTCCACCTGATACTGGCGCATCCAAAAATCGCAAACTATCATGCATTAGAGCATTGGCAATGACCTTAGCAGCGTCACTACCGATGGTACTGGTATCAATAAATAGGGTATTGGCTTTGGCAAAATTCATTGCTCCATACTCGCCAATTAATACCTCGGTGACATCAGGTACATCACCGAGACAGGAAAATATGACATCGGCATCGCTGACTGCTTCTTGTAAGGTCTGAGCTAACGTACCACCTGCATTGGTAAATGGAATTATCGTGGGGCGAGATTGGGTACGATTCCATCCAATTACGGAATAACCCCGTTTTACTAGATTGGCAGCCATTGCCCCACCCATTAAGCCCAAACCAAGAAAGGCAATCTTTTGAGTCATGTCGAAATAACTTGCAAATATCGTAATTATTCAAGATACAGCACTTTAGTATTTTGTCGCAAAACTGTAACTCTTCGAGTTATATAGCAATGGCAATCCTAAATGGTTTATAGAAGTGCACCCTCAAGGGAAGCACTTCCATAAACCCCAAAATCTACAAATGGTTTAGGACAGCTATATTGTTGAAGATGTAGCGATCGCAGCGATTAAAAAGGTAAGATTCAATGTTGCGTCGGGTTACCTTACTCTCAAGATACAAGAGTAGTGCTAAATAGTTAAGGATGGGTGACGCTTCGCGTCACCCATCCTTACTAAAATAAATCTCTTCTTAACTATTCACAGGTAGATCCTATTGAGGCTTTGGGAAGTACAGAAATATTTTTAAAAGTGTTGCGAAACGCTACTTTTAAAAATATTTCTGGGTTTTGAGTAAGCGCAAAGCGCTGTAATACACTATTTAATCAACTTTTTTAATGCATCTAGAGTCATTGTGTAAGGAGGATAACGCCATTTAATGTCGAAGCGAAAAGAGTTTTTCAGGATACTCTTGCGATGAGAGAAAGTATCAAAGCTAGCTTTGCCATGATAGCTACCAATACCGCTATTACCGACACCACCAAAAGGAAGTTCAGGATTACCAATATGCATAATGGTATCGTTAAAGCAACTACCACCAAAGGAAACTTCTTGGATAATCTGCTTTTGAATTTGCTTATTTTTAGAAAATAGATAGAGTGCCAATGGTTTAGGTCGGGCATTGATAAAAGAGATCGCCTCATCAAGTTGGTCATATTCCAAAATTGGTAGAATCGGACCAAAGATCTCGTCTTCCATAACTTTTGCGGTGGGAGATACTTGTTCGATCAATGTAGGCGCAATAAAGCGATCGCTTTTATCAGTTTGTCCACCAATCAAGATTTTGCCTTCATCAAGTAACCTCACTAAGCGATCAAATTGATGATCATTGACAATCCTCGCCAAGTCCGGACTTGATTGAGGATTGTCACCAAAGAATGTTTTGACACAGGCGACTAACTTCTCAGTTAGTAAGGGTTTAATACTTTTCTGGATTAAAAGATAATCTGGCGCAACACAGGTCTGTCCTGCGTTATAAAACTTACCCCAAATAATCCGTCTTGCAGTAATGTCTAAATCACAATCTGCATCAACAATACAGGGACTTTTGCCACCGAGCTCCAAGGTTACGGGAGTTAAGTGCTTTGCCGCAGCTTCCATGATAATTTTGCCAATTGCAGTGCCACCTGTAAAAAATATATGGTCAAACTTTTCCGCAAGTAAAGCTTGATTGGTTTCGATTCCTCCTTCGATCACAGTGATAAAATGTGGATCAAAGTTATCATTGATGATTTTCGCGATCACTTTGGAAGTATTTGGAGTGTGTTCCGATGGTTTGAGAATGGCACAGTTGCCTGCAGCGATCGCCCCAATAAGTGGTTGAATCATCAGAGCAAAGGGATAGTTCCAAGGTGAGACGATTAAGACTACACCTAAAGGCTCTGCATGGATATAACTAGAACTAGGGAAAAAAGTAATAGGAGTGCCTACTTTAAGTGGCTTCATCCAAGTTTTAAGATATTTAAGTACATATCTAATTTCTGACAGAGTAATCAAAACTTCGCTACCATATGCCTCGATCGCAGGTTTACGAAGATCCGCATAAACAGCGTCGAGAATTAATCGATCATGTTCTTGAATTACATCTAAGAGTTTATTGAGTTGCGCTACCCGAAAATCATAGCTTTTGGTCTTACCAGTACCAAAAAAAGTGCGTTGTTTATCAATAGATTCTTGAATATGAATACTACTCGTCAGTGTTGCAACCATAATTTGTAAATTCCGTAAAGTTGAGTTAAATCTCAAGACACCTATGTTAATTTTAATCCATAGCAAAAGCGAATTACTATTACAATCCTATGGCAATTTTTGGTGGTATTCTCATTGTAATTGGCATCATTCTATTTTTTGTGCAAAAGAACTACAGCGCGAAACTCCAAAGTATCCGCTCTGCAACTTCATCAACCGTAGCAGAATTACAAAGGATTGCCAGTGAAATTGCAGGTGAAATAGGAAGTGGAAATTTACGTGAGTATGTAAAGGTGCGTGGGATGATCCGCAGTGATCGCCCCTTAATTTCCGAGCTTAAGCAATCACCCTGTGTATATTACAGCATGAAGGTTGTCAGAGAATATGAGGAGCAATACACCGTTCGCGATAGTGATGGTAAATCCCGCACAGAAATCCGTCGCGGTTCCGAAACAGTTTCTAGTAATATGCAATCTATTCCCTTTAGATTAGTAGATAGCTCGGGTGAACTGATCGTTAATCCCGATGGCGGCAAAATTGAGACGGTGCAGATATTAGATGAGTTTCGGAGTGAGAATACTAACGGTACATCGATATCTTTTGGAGGCTTTACATTAGTACTTGATACAGGTAGGGGAGGTAGGCGCACAATTGGATATCGTTATACAGAGTCGATTTTGCCATGCGATCGCGAGGTATTAGTAATTGGTACAGCCGCAGATGAGGGAGGCAAGTTAACTCTTCGCAAACCCATTCAATCTGACAAAAAGTTTATCATTTCTCTGAAGAGTGAAGAGGAACTTGCAAAATCTACTGCTAATGCAGCGCAAAGCTTTTTCTATGGCATGATTGGCTCACTATCAGCAGGTTTAATCCTCGTAATTTTAGGTTTGATTTTGAAGAGATAATGGAGTTATGAAACCATCATTTCCAAGGACTTTTCCTATAGGAAAAGTCCTTGGAGGTTAGAGATTGATAGACTTCCACTTAAAACTGATGTTACGTGGAAGTTTCTAAGACCCTCACCCCTAGCCCCTCTCCCTTGATGGGAGAGGGGAACAAGAAGTTAGTCTAGCTCCCCCTCTCCCTTGATGGGAGAGGGGGCAGGGGGGTGAGGGGGATATTTGTTCCACGTAACATCAGTTACAATTAAAGAAATGCTTCTTGCTGAATCCAGAAATCACTCAATCTGCAATCTTGATTGCAAGTTAGTTGGAGCAATATAGCAAAATAATTTGTAGAAGAGCATCACTTTGGGGCGCGCTTCCACAAATTATTAACGAATCAGTTTCAGGGTATATAGATTATCTTCATAGTTTAAATCCTCGATCTGGAAAAGCATTATGGATTGTTACTTTATCTTGTAGTGTAATTACACGCAAAATTCGATTATTTATCTACTCAATAGCTCCAAAAAATCGCAGTCTATTATTTTCTTGTTCTTCAACCCGTAGTGGATTCTTAATTACACGAATACATCATTCTTTTTGTAAATAAGTAGCTAGACATAAGTAAACTAAAAACCGAGAGTTTTATTCCGCGCGCGTAGCGGGCGGAATAAAACTCTGGCTTGGGTTTTAATTAAGTTGAGCTACTTATAGTCGTTTTTACAAAACCTCATTTTCAAAATAATCAGTAAATTTATATTCACCCATTTTTACATTTGTGTTGGAATGGGATTATTCATTAGCAAATATCAAAAAGATAGTTATCAAAACTTAGTCACAAAATTAGCCGATCGCACTTTTAGATGGCTGATTTTAGGAAAAAGGCGATCGCTTTGAACTTATAGAAAACTCATAGCGATCGTCTTTTAGTTTAAAGATTTTGCTAATTCACTGAAGAGAAATTAAGCAAATATTGATTACACAACTGCTTGGTTAGCAACATTGCTATCAATTGTTTCTCCAAATGATTCTTTAAGAGCGCGAACAGTCGCAATCATCGAAACCACATCATTCAATTGGTTAACTGCGGAACCAACTCCAACTCCAGATGCACCAGCAGCGATCGCCATTGGTACAGTGACATTGCTCAAACCAGAAGCACACATTACAGGGATAGAAACTGCGCGACTAATCGCATGGGCAGCAGCAAGGGTTGGTGAAGCCTTTTCGATCGCACCAAGGATACCTGCATGGGTTGGAGCCGAACTTGTACCACCTTCAGTTTGAATGATGTCTGCACCGATCACTTCGAGTTTCTCTGCGAGAGTGACTTGCTCATCAAGTGGCAAGGTGTGAGGAACGGTGACGGAAATAGCAGTGTGAGGCAGTAATGCTCTGGTTTCGGTGGTCAAAGCAATAATTTCATCAGCAGTAAATACACGACCTTGAGCATAGAAACTATCGTAGTTACCGATTTCGACGAGATCAGCACCACTAGCTACAGCTTCAGCCAACTTGTGAGCTTCGACTGCCGATACACAAATGGGCAAAGAGCAATTAGCCTTAGCGATCGCGATTAGTTCCGCATCAGCAGCGATATCCACAAATGTTGCGCCACCTCGATCAGCTGATTGCACAACCATTTTCACAGAGTCGCGATCAAAGTTGTGTAAACCACTAATAATCTTGAGAGCACTGCGGTGGCTAAAAGCGATTGCTAAGGATAAAGGTAAACGGGACATAGTTGTTGTAATCCTAGTTAATTAATTTACTTTACAGCGCTTTGCGCTTATTTAAAAACCAGAAATATTTTTGAAAGTGGCGCGAAGCGCCACTTTCAAAAATATTTCTGTACCAATCAAAGCTTCAATAGGCTATACAGCAAATTTTTAGAGATTGCACGCTGTTTCAGTCTATTTTCGATATTTTGACATGGTTGAAAGCTTTAATAGTAAAAAAACTTAACTCAACACAGAGAGTAGTAAATAGGCATTTGCAGGCTCCTTAGATGGGTTTGGATCAACATGAGCATATTTTGGTAAAAGAGAATCAAATTTAAAGTTTAAAATTAATCAGTTTTTTGTATTCGATTCCTGACATATCAAGGATTTCAAGACATTTACTCATAAAACTTAGGCTAGCATGATCGCGACGCAATATAGAACTGCTGGATAAGCAACATATGGCTAAGCTCAGAATTGGTATTAATGGATTTGGCAGAATTGGACGATTAGTGGTTCGTGTTGCTGCCAAGCATCCCGAAATCGAGATTGTCGGAATCAACGATCTAGTTCCTTCTGATAACCTCGCTTATCTGCTCAAACATGACTCTACACATGGTCTCTATGACGGGGCGATCGCTGCCAAAGCTGATGGCATTGAAATCGATGGCAAATTTGTACCCTGCACAGCTATTCGTACGCCATCAAAATTGCCTTGGGGTGAGCTAAAAGTTGACTATGTGGTGGAGTCTACGGGGCTATTCACTGACTATGCAGGCGCGATCGCTCATATTCATGCAGGTGCAAAGCGAGTGGTAATTTCGGCTCCCACCAAAGATCCTGACAAGGTGCCAACCTTGCTAGTTGGCGTTAATCACACTAAATTCAATCCTGAAACTGATTTGATTGTCTCGAATGCAAGCTGTACAACCAATTGCCTTGCTCCTGTCGCCAAGGTTCTCCATGATAATTTTGGGATTGCGGAAGGATTAATGACTACAGTTCATGCGATGACTGCAACCCAGCCAACTGTCGATGGGCCGAGTAAAAAAGATTGGCGAGGTGGACGTGGTGCAGGTCAAAATATCATTCCTGCTTCCACAGGTGCTGCGAAGGCTGTAGCTTTAGTTTTGCCAGAACTGAAAGGAAAACTCACAGGAATGGCTTTGCGTGTGCCAACACCTGATGTATCAGTGGTTGATTTAACTTTTAAAACGGAAAAATCTACCAGCTATCAAGAGATCTGTGCAGTGATAAAGACAGCCTCAGAAACCTCATTAAAGGACATTCTTGGTTATACAGATGAGGAAGTAGTCTCAACGGATTTTAGAGGCGATGCGCGATCAAGCATTTTTGATGCTGGTGCTGGCATTGAGCTAAATCCTAACTTCTTTAAAGTTGTTTCTTGGTATGACAATGAATGGGGGTATTCCTGTCGAGTGGTTGATCTGATGACCTCGATGGCACAAAAAGAAGGAATTCTCTAAGCTAAGTTTGAAATGAACGAATAGAAACACATCCACTTGTGCAAGCGCAGCATGTATTAGGAGGTTTTTCTGTTTTATATTTATTTCACTTAGCTACTCAGCAAATTGGAGTTTAGACTAAACTAAAAATCACGCTACCAGTAGCGTATGCTATCAAAATTTATTGGCATAAAAATGCTAGCTGTAACATTAGTCTAAACTCCAACAGCAAATCTATGTTACAAAAAATGGCTACCTATTTGTAAAGATTTAGCAAAGGCAAAACTTGCCTTTGCTAAGGGACTTGACGAGAAAAAAGATACCACCGAGTTTGTATAGCATTAACTTCGCTCAGCCAAGGTTGGCTGAGCGAAGTTAATGCTATAGGTACTTTAATTAATCGCAAGTCCCTAAATCTCGAATTAGTATTACAATTAGAATAGAAACGGCTATTTCTATCACTCTCCAACGGAACCTCAAGAATAAACTTAAATGAAGTTTTGCATTGTGAATTTTGTCGTCTATGAAATACACAATGCTTAGGAGGAAATAGTCTTATGGCTCGTCACTATCAAGAAAAAATTGTTGCTCTGTGGAGCGTTTTCTTACTAGGTTTACTTTTCCATACACAACTAGGATTGATGCCATTGTTTCATGGAATAAATGTGATCGTCTCCCAGTCTCAAAACATGGAAGCGATTGCCCCAATCATGTGGTCAATGCTTATCTTCTTTGTACTACCAATGACAGCAATTATTGGTACGACTTTAACTAATAACCAACGATATCGTGTTATCCATTTTGGATTTACGGTTCTGTATAGCCTCCTCAATTTATCGCATTTGATTGCCGATCTGATGGTACAGCCAATCATTTGGTATCAGATTGTCTTGATGCTGATGCTATTAATCATTGGGTTGTTGATTAATCTAGTGGCTTGGCAATGGATGCGAGATGGAAGAAATACGCATATGAAAGACCGTGAGCGGTTTACTTAAACTTTTAAGTAAACTTTTTGGTAGTCATGCCTCAGATTTCCTCCAATTTAGGCTTGATATACGCTTAATTGTCTTGTATTAATGTATTCTTCCCAATTGAGCAGCAAATACTTCTTTTTGCGGCTTTTTTGCTGTTCGTGCATCTAGCGGCATAAAGATCTGGGTTGCTCAAGCTAGCCAAGTTAAGATTTCATGATTGACACGCTCAGGACTATCATCATGGGCGCAATGCCCTACATTTTCTAAATAAACCAGAGAAGCATTAGCGGCATATTGGACTAACCGTTTGCCTTCGGATGGAGGGATGATGCGATCGCGACTTCCCCATAAAATCAATAATGGAACCTGTAATTTGCTCAGAGCCTGAGTTAAACTTGGTGAATAATTGGGTTGGTTAATACTGCGATTGAGGCGCGCAAAGGCTTCGGCAGCTTGGCGATCGCGTGCGGGTTTTGCAATAATTTCTACGAGTTGATCATCAACCCGACTGCGATCACAATAGACAATTGCCTTTAACACAAATCGTATCATCCAAGGTTGACGGAATAGATAAAAAAGTGGTTTGATGAAAATGGCATTCACAATCGCTTTAACGGCACGCTCTAAAGGTTGTAGCCATTTCGGAACTAGTGCCTGAAAAGCTTCGATATCGGGCAGGCTGATGGTGACAACTCCCTCAGCGATTTCGGGATGATTACTGGCGGCAATGGTGGCGACGAGAGCACCAATGGAATTACCAACAATAATCATCGGTGTACCGACAAATTTTTGCCAAAAGTTCAATACCTGCTCTACCCACAAATAGATAGAATAGTCCGTTGGTGGTTTCTCCGATGCGCCAAATCCCAAGAGGTCAATGGTATAGACGGTATGCTCTGCTGCAAGTGCGGGAATGTTATCACGCCATTGATCCATCGCTGCCCCAAATCCATGAATTAAGAGGATTGGTGGCTTATTCGTATCGGCATTCTGCGCTTGCCTGACACCATAATGCGATCGCCATCCTTTAAAATCCCAATCACCGTATTCTAGCCCTATAGTTCTATTCATTATTCTCGATATTTGTTGAGCAAATCCACGATAAATGCTTGCTAAAGAACCTACTAATTAGCTCAACTTAATTAAAACCCAAACCGAGAGTTTTGTTCTGCCCGCTACGCGGGCGGAACAAAACTCTCGGTTTTTAGTTTACTTATGTCTAGCTACTTATTTTTTTTGTAACTACTCAGGCTGGAGATTTGGGAAGAAATGGTTTCCAAGAAACACTTGTTTGAGAGACGCCAGAACATTAACACCTTGCTTTCTGAGAGTCGAAATATAGCCACGAATGCGACAGAACATTTGAGCGCCCTCAAGAGAGCGAAAAGTGCCAGATACTTTCTGTTTGAGTTTCATCATACGTAAATC
>Ga0209990_10002217_pt1 | contig 15460 bp, 6 predicted proteins | sample NOAtaG_6_FD_187304 | JGI IMG/M metagenome (GOLD analysis project Ga0209990, IMG submission 187304) | Freshwater lake microbial communities from Lake Erie, under a cyanobacterial bloom - NOAA_Erie_Diel5S_2200h metaG (SPAdes) (version 2) | ecosystem: Environmental > Aquatic > Freshwater > Lake ...
AGCAGGGCGCTCTCCATCTGGCAGGGGCCGCACCAGAGCGCGCCGATGCTCACGACGGTCAGGGTGTAGTTCGCGGGGCAGTTCGCGTCGTCGTAGAAGGCGTAGGGCACGCCGTCGCAGGTGGGCAACGTGAAGCCCGCGAAGAGCGCGCCGCGGCTCGTCCCGAAGACGAGACCCGCCCCGGGATCCTCGACCGGCGCCCCGCACACGGCGCCGCCCCCGGCAGGTGCGTCGCGCCCCGGAGGGCCCGCATCGCCCGCCGGCGGGGCCGCGCTGCAGGCCGCGAGGAGCCACCCCGCCGGCACCAGCCCCGGCCATCGCTGCACCGCCCTCTGCCGCCGTCGGTCCTGCATCCGGGGGAGGATACCGGGCCCGGAGTGGGCGGGTCCACGGGCCCCGCGACGGCCCGGCGCGCCGGCCACCTGGAAGATCACGGCGCCACGGACGACCCACCCCGTGCGACCGCTGCTCTTCACGCTCTACCTCCTCTGGCCCCTGAACGCCTCCGCGCAGCCGCCGGCCGATGCGCCCGAGGGCCCGCGCGCCGAGGCGGCGGGCGGGGCTGTGCCGAGCGCCGCGCCGCCCGAGGCGACGGGCGCTGGGGTGGCCGGGCCCGACCGGAGCGCCGGCGATGCCCTCGACGCGCCGCGACCCGGCGGACACACCCTCGCGCGGCCCGACGCGCTCGATGCGGAGCGCACGGCGCGCCTCTTGGCCGGGATCGAGGCGCGGCGGGCGGCGCTCGCGCGGGATCGCGGCGGGGCCGAGCTCGAGATGGCGGTCGCGGTGAACCTCTACGTCGGCGGGGCGCTCCTCGCGCTCCTGACGACCTCGCTGCTCGTCGGCGTGGCCTTCGAGGGCGCGTGCCTCAACGGGGTGATCGACGAGTGCACCGATGGTGCCGATTTCCTCATCGGCGCGCTGCCTGCGGCGATCGGCTCCTTCGCCCTCTTCGCGGGGGCCTTCACCACCGAGACCCGGGCCCGGCACCGGCACCGGCTCCTCGACGAGCGGGAGCACGGCATCGAGGACGCGGAGCGGGCGCTGCCCGCCGGCGTGCGCCTCGCGCTGAGCCCGGCCGGCCTCGCCGTCGCGTTCTGATCCGCGACGCAGGGGAAGCGGACGCGCGGGCAGCCGGCTCCGGCGGGCGCAGCAACGGACCAAGGCCGGGGCCCGCTCCGCGGTCGGAGGCGGACGGCTCGCTCGGGCGTAGGCCACCGCGACAAGCCCACACCGAACGGGTAGCGTTGCGCCGCCGCGAGCGCTCCCGAACGCGTCCCACCTCTTTCTCGCATCCCCTCAGGTCCCATGCGCGCACCGCTTCGTCCGCTCTCGCTCCTCGTCGGCACCCTGCTCCTCGCCTCGCTGGCGGAGGGGCACGCCGACGCGCAGAAGATCATGTGGTCGGGCGAGGAGGAACCCGAGGAGCGGGGCCGCACACCCGACGGCGGGCCCTCGCCGGGCGAGGTCACGGACGCGGTCGAGGGGGGCAGCGTCGGCTACGAGCTCGCGATCTCCGGGGCGACCTACACCGAGCGCGGCAGCGCGGTGCGCCTCTCGGGCATCGCCTACGTGGTCGAGGGCCTGATGGAGCTGCGGGCGACCGCGGGCCTCGAGGTGACGCTGTCGCTGCACGCCCTCACCCCGGCCGGCGACAGCTACCGGCTGATCGCCGAGCGCACGGTGCGGGCGCGCGAGGGCGGACGCTTCGAGGTCGAGGTGCCGGTGCCGGACTTCGAGATGGCGGGGCCGCAGCTGCTCGTGCGGGTGCGCCGGGCCGGGCAGCCCGGGCGCACCTTCGCGCTGCCGTTCTCGACCACGCAGTCCCACGCGCTGAGCGCGCTCACCGACCGCGACCGCTACGAGCCGGGCGAGACCGTGCACGTCTGGACGATCCTGCGCGCGCTGCGCGGCGGGCGGCCCACGCCGGGCCGGCCCATCCTCGTCACGCTCATCGACCCGAACGGGCGCGAGCTCTCCCGGACCGAGACGACGACGCGGGCCTCGGGCGCGGTCTCGGTCGACGTCGCGCTGCCCGAGACCGCAGCGCCCGGCCGCTACGGCGTGCAGATCGCAAGCGACGAGACGATCCCGCCGGTGATGCGCCCGATCGAGGTCTTCGAGCGCACCGTGGAGCGGCTCGCGGTCGCGATCGAGCTCGAGGAGCGCCTCGTGGCCCCGGGCGCGCCGCTGCGGGGCACGGTGCGGGTGACGACGCCGAGCGGCACGCCGGTCCGCGGGGCGAGCGTCGAGCTCTACGCGACGGGGGACTTCGAGACCCCGGTCGCGCTCGTCACCGGGACGGACGGCACCGCGCGGATCGACACGCCGACGCCCGCCTACCTCTCGGGCGACGTGCTCTCGGTCTCCTGCGCGGTGCGCGTGTCCCATCCCGCGTACGGCGCCGCGAGCGCCGCCGCGTCCTACTTGCTCGCCCGCACCGCCTACCTGGTCGCGGCGACCCCGGAGGCGGGCGGCCTCGTGCCGGAGCTCGACAGCGAGCTCTTCCTGTCGGTGGCCGACCCGCTCGGCGCGCCGATCGCCGCGGGCGTCGAGCTCGAGGTACGCGGCCTCGGGGTCTCCGGCGGGCGCGCGAGCGTCCGGACCGACGCGCACGGCCTCGCCGCGGTGACGGTGCGGCTGCCGCGGGGCGCGGCGGCGCTCATGGACTGCGGCGCGGCCGGCTGGGTGCCGGGCACCACGCTCGAGGTGGAGGTGCAGACCTCGCCGCCGATCAGCGCGACGGTCTGCGCGCCCGTCGCCCTCGAGGCGGAGGTGCTGGTGCGACCGCTGCAGGCGGTCGCCGGCCCCGGCGATCGGGTGGAGGTCGCGCTCTTCCGCCGCCCCGGGGCGAGCGGCCGCGCGGTGCTCGTCGAGGCCGTCTTCGAGGGGCGAGCGCTGGCCTTCGCCTGGGCTGACGCAAGCGCGTCCCGCACCAGCCTGACCCTGCCGCGGGACGTCCTCGGCGTGCTCGAGCTGCGGGCCCGGGCGCTCGCCCCCGAGGGCGCGCGCGGCGCGCTCGACGAGGAGGGTGAGACCCTGCTCGGCACCGGCAGCCGCGCGGCGATCCTGGTGCGGCCGGCGGACGCGTTCTCCCTCGCGCTGCGGCCCGACGCGTCGCTGCACCGGGTGCGCGAGACCGCCCGCATCGAGCTGAGCGCGAGCGCGGCGCCGGCCGGCGGCGGCTGGGCGACGCTGGTGGCCCGCGACGAGGCGCAGCACGCGGGCGAGAGCGACTGGGCGATGGAGGTGGTCGCCGCGGAGCTGCGCGGCGCCGGGACCGGGCCGGTGGCGGCAGGCGATCAGCTGCTCCTGCGCGCGGCGATGGCGGCCGCCTCGTCCCCGGACGGCGTGGTGGTCGGGGCCCCGCCGATCGTCACCGATCCCTGGGACGAAGTGTCCTGGAACAGCGGCGTCGAGGGGCTGCTCCGCGATCCCATCGCCGGCCGCGAGGCGCTGATCCGCGGCAGCCTCGGCGACTGGATGATGCAGCTCGAGGCGCTGCTCGGCGAGGCTGCGGGCTGGGATCCCGAGGCGCGCGCGCGGGTCGTGCGGGGCGGCGTCCGGCCCGACTTCACCCCCGAGGCGCTGCAGGTGCTCGAGGAGCTCGGCGGCGGCGGCACGGCGCTCACGCTCGGGGGCCTGCCGGTGCGGCCGGCGATGCTGCACGACGCCGACCCGAGCTTCTCCTTCGACAGCGCCGCGAGGCGCATCGCGCGGAGCCGCCTGGTGTTCCTGCTGCTCGCCCTCGCGCGCCTCGGCAACCCCGACGATCCGGACGCCGCGCGGGCCTCGGCGGGGCAGCCGCCGGAGCGGTGGCTCTCGCTGCTCGTCTCGCTCGGTCTCGTCACCCAGGAGCAGCTCAACGATCCCTGGGGCCGCCCCTACGCGCTGCGACAGGTGACCGGGCGGCTGCCCGCGGTGGTGTTCTCCGAGCGGGCGCTGGACCTCGAGCTGAGCTCGCCGGGCCCCGATGGCGTGGCCGGCAACGCCGACGACGTGCGCGACCCGTTCGCCCGCGTGGTGCCCTCGGGGACGCCCTACGCGGTCGCCTCGGGCGAGGACGCGCTGATGGCCAGCCTCTCGCGCATCGCGCCCGGCACGCAGGTCCTCGTCGGGATGGCGCAGGCCTATGGCCGGCTCGGCCTCGCCGCCGAGGAGGAGCGCGAGGGCGCGGTGGTGACCGCATCGATCAGCGAGATGACCCGGGGCGCGGGCGTCGCCGCCATGGGGGGCGGCTACGGGGACGCCGGCTACGCGGAAGGGTACGCCGAGGAGGCCTACCCTTCCGCGATGCCCCCCGCGCCGAGCATGGCCATGGAGTCGGGTGGCGTCCTCGAAGGGCGCGCGGAGCGACGCAGCGCCGAGAGCCCAGCCGCGCGCGACGACGAGGCCGCGTTTGCCAGCGCGGTCATGGATGGCCGCTTCGCGGCGATGGCCGCGGTGATCCGCGAGGACTTCCCGGCGACCTTGCACTTCGTCGGCGAGGTCGCGCTCGACGCCGCCGGCCGCGCCACCGTCGAGGTCCCGCTCGCGGACGCCATCACGACCTACCGGATCGAGGCGATCGGCTGGAGCGGCTCGGGCTGGATCAGCTCCGGACGGACCGCGGTGCGGGTCGAGCAGGAGGCGGAGATCGACGCGCCGGTGCCCGAGGTCGCGATCGTGGGCGACGTGCTCCGGCTGCCGGTGCGGGTCCTGAACCGCGGCACCACGATGCTCGCCGCGCGCTTCGACGTGACGGGCGAGGGCGGGCTCGCGGTGACGCTCGGCGAGCCGACGCCGCTCGAGGTGCCCCCGGGCGAGGCCCGGGACGCGGTCCTCGAGGTGAGGCCGACGGCGGCGGGCGCGGGCGCGCTCGTCGTCACCTGCCGCCGCACCGAAGGCGGTGCCGCGCTCGATGCGGTGCGCCGGCCGCTCACCGTGGTCGAGGACGCCCGGCTCGTGCGCGACGGGACCGAGCTGCTCGTCGAGGGCCGCGCCGCGGTCACGCTCGAGCTGCCCGCCGAGGCCGAGGGGCGCGGGCCCGCCGAGCTCCGCCTGCGCATCGCCGGGGCGATCTTCGGGGCGCCGGTCGAGTGGGGCGCGGGCGATCCGCCGTGGGCAGGCTGGGCGATCGCGCTCGCCGGCCAGCGCATCCCTCCGGAGCTCGCCACGCAGCTCGCGGTCTGGTCGCGCATGACCGGCTATGGGGACCCGCGCGACTACTTCGGGCGGAGCAACCTGCAGATGGCCCTCGTCCTCGGGGCCCTCTTCGACGACGAGATGCTGACCGACGACGAGGCGCGGGCGATCCTGCGCTTTCTGTCGGACCAGCTCGGGGTCGGTCCGCGCAGCGAGCTCTACGCGTCGTACTACGGGGCCTATGCGCCGCCGATCTCGAGCGAGGAGGCGTCGTGGGTGCTCCTCGGCCTGGCGCCCGCGCTGCGCTCGGCGGGCCGGCCCGCGCTGCGCGCCGACCTCGAGGCCGTCGCCGAGGTCCTGCGGGCGGCCGCGAGCGCGGAGGGCGCGCTGCCGGTCGATCAGCCCGAGACCTTCGCGCGGGTCGCCGCCGCGCTCGCGCTCACGGGCGCCGCGCCCGCGGACGCCGCCCGCGCCGACGAGATGCTGCGCCGCACCGAGCGCTCGGTGATCCGGGTCGGCGAGCTGGCCTGGCTCGAGCCCGACGGGGACGACGGCTCGATCGAGCCGCGCATCCACCCGAGCGCGCTGCTCGCGCTGGCCTACATCGGCCGCGGCCGGCACGCCGACGCGCTACCGATCCTGCGGGCGATGGCCGACGTCGCCCGGGGCGCAGGCAGCTGGAGCACCCGCGCGCGCGCCTTGGCGTGCGGCGCGGCCTCGCTGATCACCACCGGCAGCGGGCTCGCCGGCACGACGCTGGAGGTGGACGGCAGGCCAGTCGAGCTCGGGGCAGGCCCCGCGGGCAGCCTCGTGGCGAGCTCGGACGTGCTCGCCCGACCAGGGGCGCACGCGGTGACCGTGACCCTCGCCGAGGGCGCGATCGCCGTGCTCGAGGTCCAGAGCCGCTACGCCGTACCCTGGTCGACGCCCCCCGCGAGCGCCGCCCGGCTCGCCCTCGAGTGGAGCGGCGAGGCCGGCGCGCGGGAGACCCGCTCCGCGCTTTCGCTCCGGATCCGGAACCGAGGCACACGGGTCGTGGTCAGACCGGTGGTGGAGATCCAGATGCCAGCCGGCACCGAGCTCGACGAGCCCACCCGCGAAGGGCTCGCCTCGCTCCTCGCGGAGCCGCCGGCGATGGAGGGCAACGTGCTGCGGCTCGCGCTGCGCCCGCTCGCCCCCGGCGCCTCGATCCGCCTGCCGATCCGCAGCCGCTGGTCGGTCGGCGGCACCCTCCGCGGCCTCGGCGTGAGCGCCTTCGACGACGCCGAGAGCCGGCGCGGGGCCCAGCGCAGCTACGCCGTGCTGCCCTCGCGCGAGCTGACGCTGCCGGACGAGGGCCCCGAGCCTGCGGTGGAGGACGCCGTGGTGCCCGGCGCCCCCACGCCGGTGCCGCCGCCGGTCGTCCCGCTGCCCCGCCGCCTCGTGGAGTCGGTCCGATGAGCTCTCCCCGCGCGCCCTTCCCTGCCCCCTCGCCCGACCGGTCCACCATGCCCAGCCGCCTCGTCCTTCTGCTCGTCGCGCTCCTCGCCTTCGCCGGAACCGCCGAGGCCCAGACCGCCGGCCGGGCCCGGGTGCGCGGCGAGGTCAGCGGCCTCGAGCTCGCGCTCGACGGAGGCCTGACCGCGGCGCGCGGCGGCACGCTCCGCTTCACCGCGACGCTCTACGAGGTGCTCGGCCTCTCCGAACTGCGCCTGCCCCGGAGCGCCCGCATCGAGGTGACGAGCTCGATCGATCCGACCGCGCGCCCGCTCTCGGTGAACGCCGACGCCCACGGCCGCGTGCTCGTCGAGCTGCCGGTGCCCGAGGACGCACCGGACGTGTTCGGGATCGTGCTCCGGGCGGTCTCCGGGGCGGTGCAGCGGCGCTTCGAGCTGTCGATCGGGACCTACGAGCCGCGCCAGCTCGACGTCGCGATCCTCCGCGCGGCGATCCCACCCGGCGGCCGGGTGCCCGCGGCCGGGACCTTCTTCGATCGCCGTACCGGCGCGCCGCTGCCCGGCGCGCGGGTGACCCTGACGCTGCGCGACGAGTCCGCGCGGACGCTGCTGCCGCCGGTCGAGGTCGTCACCGACGAGGCTGGGCTCTTCGCCCACGTGTTCGCCCTGCCGGACGAGCGCAGCACGGCGGTCTCGGTCGTGGCGCAGCGCTGCGACGAGGACGGCCTGCGCTGCCTCTCGAGCTCGGCGAGCGTCCGCGTCGCCCGTCCCTCGACGACGCCGCTGCTCGTGGCGATCGCCCCCGGCCGCCGGGTCGTCGAGCCCGCGAGCTCGGTGGAGATCGACGTCGTCGTCCGCACCGGCGAGGGCCGCCCGGTGAGCGGTGCCGTCTGCGCGACGAACGGCTTCGGCACGGCCGGCTCGGACCACGAGGAGCGCACCGACGCGCGCGGGCGGGCGCGCTTCGTGGTGCGCGTGCCGGACTCGCCGAGCGTGCTCTCCGACGTCACGGTGGGCGTGCGCTGCGGCCGCGAGGCGATCGGCGCCGGCGCCGCGAACACGTCGCTCCGGATCGCCCGCGTCGAGCGCGCGGCCTCCTTCGCGGTCGAAGGCGGGGCGCTCGTCCCGGCCCTCGGCGGCCGCATCTGGGCCCGCGTCGTGACGGTGGACGGCCGCCCGGCCGCAGCCGGCGTGGCGGTCGAGCTGAGCGGCCCGCGCATCGGCACCCTGAGCGCGACGACCGACGCGAGCGGCGTGGCGGTCTTCGACGTCGCGGTCGGCGACGCCCCCCGGCCCGCGCGGCGACCCGAGGCGAGCGAGGACGAGGCGTACGAGGAGGAGCTCGCGGCGACCGACAACTGCGGCGGTGAGGCGGCCACCGAGATCGCCCTGCACGCCGCCGGCGCGGCGGTCGTCAGCGCGTGCGTCCCGCTCGACCCCGACGGCACCCTGCGGGTCCGCGCCGCGCACCCGGTCGTGGCGCCCGGCGGGAGCCTGGAGCTCGAGATCGCGCGGGTGGCCAGCGTGCGGCTGCCGGTCGCGGTGAGCGTCATCCGCCTCGCCGCAGAGCACGGGGCCGAGGCCGTCGCGCAGCGGGTGATCGCCGCTGGAGAGAGCCGCCTGAGCATCCCGCTGCCCGCGGGGATCGGCACCGAGCCGCTGCTCGTGCGGGCGCGCCCGCTGCACGGCGCCGAGGGGCGCGAGGTGCGCGGCGGCGCGGCGATGGTGTGGGTCGGGCGGGTAGGCTGGACGCTGGATGCCCGGCTCGAGGGCGGCGCGCTGCGCTTGCCGAGCCGGTCCGGGGCGCGCGCCTACGTGATCGGCCTGCCGCTCGACGAGCTCGCTCCGCTCGCTGGCGCGATGGCCGGCGGCCGCAGTCCCTTCCCCGAGCTCGGGGCCCTGCCAGGAGCCACCGAGGCCCTCCTCGCTGGCGCGCTCGCGGCGCGCACCACCCGCGACGTCGGCGCGCCCTTCGTGCTGCGCGGCGGCGCGCTCACCCCGGTCCCCGCGCCCGCCGATCCGGTCGCCCTCGGCCTCTTGCGGGACCCGTGGCGCTCGCAGGCGCGCTTCGTGACGGGCCGGCTCGCGCTGGTCTTCTCGGCGATCGAGCGGCGGGTGGCCGAGGCGGTGCCCGAGCGGATCGAGGACGTGGCGGTCGAGGCCGGCGGGCGCTTCGACTTCAACGCGCAGATCCTCGCCTCGGTCGCCGAGTCGGGCTGGCTCGGCGCCGAGGGCGCGACCGGTCTCGGGGGCGAGGATCTCACCGCGGACGCGCTGCGGGCCTTCGATCCGGCCTTCACCTACGACAACGTCGCGCGCCGCATCACCCGCGAGCGGCTCTTCCGCATCATGGTCGCGCTGCGGAGCTTCGTGCAGCAGAACGGCTTCGATCTGCCGTGGGCGCGCCTCGGCGACCCGTCGACGTGGCTCCGCGCGCTGCCCGAGACCTACAGCGACGCGCTGCCCGCGGGGACTGTCGGGGCGCGCGAGCTCGTCGACGGCTGGGGCCGGCCCTTCGTGCTCCGGGCGGTGGCGCGACCCCGCTTCGGCGGCTGGAGCCCGCTGAGCGGCTGGGAGGTCGCCTCGCCGGGCCCCGACGGGCGGATCGGCAACGGCGACGACCTCTACGATCCGAGCGCCCGGGTGCTGCCGAGCGGCAGCCCCTACGCCGAGGCGGTGGGCGAGGACGCGCTCGTCGCGCGCCTGCGCGGCGTCGAGCTCGGGCGCGCGACGGTGGAGCTCCTCGCAGCCTCCGGCGCGACCGAGGGCTACGTCGAGGCGGTGCCGGCCTCGGCCGAAGAGGCCGGCGCGACGGTCTCGCTCTCGGTGTGGAGCGAGCTGCCCTCACGGCTGCCCGAGATCCTCGATCCCCTCGGCCTGCGGCGGCCCGATCGGCCGGCGGACTTCGTGCTCGGCGAGCTGCGCGCGCTCGACGGGGCGAGCGTGCCGGTGCCCTTCGACGACGAGCCGCGCACCTGGGGCGTCGCGGTGATCGGCACGGACGCGGAGGGCTCGCTCGCGGTGGACGTCGAGACGACGCTGGCCGGCTCACCGTTCCTCGTCGAGCGGCGGCTGCCGCCGCGGGTGCGGGTCGGCGAAGCGCTGCGCTACGAAGTGCTCGTCACGAACGTCTCCGAGCGCGATCGGAGCGTCACGCTGGGCGCCCTCACCGAGGGCCCGCTGCGCGCCAGCCTCGGCGCCGCGGCCGAGACGACGCTCGCGATCCGGGCGGGCACGAGCGCGCCGGTCTCGCTCGAGCTCTCCGGCGAAGCTCCCGGTCACGGCCACCTGGTGCTCCGCATCGCCGAGGCGGGCGGCGCGGTCCGCACGCTCCGGCACGGGCTCGCGGTCGACGCGGGCCGGCATCCGATCCGCACCCGGAGCGCCGGCCTCGCCGCGCCGGGGGCCTCCTACGAGGCGGTGCTGCCCGTGCCGTCCGCGGCCGAAGGGGTCCTCGCGCGCCTCGTGCTGCTCGCGCCCGACGGCCTGGCCTACGATCCCGACCTGAGCGAGGTCCGCGAAGAGGACCCGGCGCTCTTGGCCTGGTCGCTCGCGATGGCCGGCCGACCGCTCGACGAGGAGCTGCGCGCCTCGCTCTTGCGCAGCGAGTCGGGCGGCTCGTTCGCGGGCGCCGACGCGAACCTCTCGACCGCATGCGCGCTCGTCGCGCTCGCGGGGGCCGACGAGGCCGACCGCGACGCCGCCGACGCGCGCGACCGGGCGCGCAGCGCGCTGGCCTACGCGTGGCCCACGTTCCCCGACGACGACCCGGTCGCCGGCGGCTACCGGGGGATGGCCGCGGTGCTCGCCGCCATCGCCCCCGGCGGCGTCTACGATCCGGCGAGCGGCGAGGAGGCGAGCACCGATCCCGTCGCGGCCTTCGGCGGCCGCCTCCGCACCTCGCTGCGCCGCGCCCTGCGCACGCACCCGGACGAGCCGGCGGTGATGGCCCGCACCGCCGCGGCGCTGCTCGCCGCCGACCCGCGCGATGCCCGCGCCCTGGCGATGTACGAGCGGGCGGCGGCGCACCTCGTCCCGGTGCGGGGCGGCCGGCTCGTCGCCCCGAGCGCGGCCCGACCGGGGCCCCTCGAGCAGCTCACCGCGTCGCTCGCCCTCGCCGTCGCGGCGCACCAAGTCGGCGACGACGCGCTCGCCGAGGACCTCGTGCGCGCGCTCGCCCTGCGCGAGGACCTCGTGCTGTCGCGGGGCGGCGAGCCGCTCTTCTGGTGGCTCGCGCTCGGCGCATACGGCGTGCTCGGGGCCGAGCCGCCGCGGGTGCGGCTCGACGTGGGCGGCGGCGAGCTCGCGCCGAGCTTCGCCGGCGGCGTGGCGGTCGTGCCGATCGAGGGCGCCCGCGCCGGGGGCGAGCTCCGCGCACGGGTGCACAGCGAGGGCCTCGTCATCGGCCGCCTCGAGGCGGTCTACGGCGTGCCCTTCGAGGCCCGCACCGACGCGCCCTTCACCCTCTCGCTCGACGGAGAGCCGGGGAGCCTGCACCGGCTCGCGGCCCTCGAGCTCGCGGTCACCGCGACCGCAGCGGTCGCGCGGCCGGTCCTGCACCTGCAACTGCCGGCCGGCGTCGTCGCCGACGAGGCGCTGCTCCGCGCGCTCCGCGCCGCGCCCAGCGTGGTGTCGGCCGAGGCGCGTCGCCCTGCCCTCGTCCGCCTCGAGCTGCGCCCGATGGGCGCCGGCACGGTGGCGATTCTGCCGCTGCCCCTCGTGTGGACCGCGGCCGGCGAGGTGCGCGGACTCGCCGCCGTCGCGCACGACGCCGAGCGGCCCGAGGCGATGACGGTGCTGCCCGCGCGCACCTTCGCCATCGAGTGACTCCGCCGGCGCGGGCGGCGCTGCGCGGACCCATGGCGCACCGCCCGCACAGGCGCTGCGGCGCGTCCGCCATGACGTAGTAGCCTGCGCGCGTGGATCGCCGTCCCATCGCCGCGCGGAGCTTCCGCTGGCCCACCCGCCTCGCGCTCGCGCTGGTCCGCGCCGGCATCACCCCGAACCAGGTCTCGGCCTCGAGCGTGCTCTTCGCGCTCGTCGGCGCGGCCTCCTTCGTCGGCGCAGGGATGCGGCAGGACGCCGCGTCGATCGGGCTCTTCGTGCTCGGCGCGGTGTCGGTCCAGCTGCGGCTCGTGGCGAACCTGATCGACGGCCTGATGGCCGTCGAGGGCGGGGCCAAGAGCCCGGTCGGCGACCTCTACAACGACGTGCCCGATCGCATCGCGGACTCGCTCTTCCTCATCGGCCTCGGCTACGCGGCCGAGCTCGGCGCCGCGCGCGGCGGCTTGCCCTTCGGCGAGCCGCTCGGCTACCTCGCCGCGCTCTTGGCCGCGCTCACCGCCTACGTGCGCTTCGTGGGGGGCGCCCTCCTCGGAACGCAGGACTTCGGGGGGCCGTTCGCGAAGCAGCACCGGATGTTCGCCGTGACCGTGGCGGCGCTGCTGGCCGCGGCCGAACAGGCCCTCGCGATGCCCCCGCGGGTGCTCGTGCTCGCCCTCGCAGTCGTGACGCTCGGTGCGCTGGTGACGGCCGCGCGGCGGCTCGGCGGCATCGCGCGGGCGCTGCGCGAAGGCAAGAGGAGGCCCGCCGCGTCGAGCGACCAACCGGAGGGCGCCCGGTGACGACGACGATGGTGCGGGTGCTCCTCGTGTTCTTCGTCCGACTCTTCGTCGGCGTGCGGCCGATCGTGAAGGAGGAGCTGCCGGGCCCGCCCTTCGTCGCCTTCGCGAACCACGCATCGCACTTCGACACGCTCATCCTCTGGGCGGCCATGGAGGCCGAGGTCCGCGCGCGCTTTCGTCCCGTCGCGGCCCTCGACTACTGGGGCAAGACCCGCGCGCACCGCTGGGTGGCCGAGCGGGTGCTGAACGCGCTGCTCATCGCCCGCAAGCGCGAGGACCGCAGCGAGGACCCGATCGAGCAGATGCTCGGCGCCCTCGACGCGGGCGACGCCCTGCTGCTGTTCCCCGAGGGCACGCGCAGCGTCGATGGCCGCATCGCACCGTTCAAGGCCGGCCTCCACGCCCTCCGGGTCGCGCGCCCGGAGCTGCCCCTCGTGCCGGTGTACCTGCAGAACCCCGGCCGGATCCTGCCGAAGGGCGAGCTGCTGCCGGTGCCGCTGCTCTGTTCGGTGAAGGTGGGGACGCCGCTCGCGCCCTCGCCGCCCCACGACGACCCGAAGGCGGCCCGCGCCGACTTCCTGGCCCACGCGCGGGCCGAGGTGATCGCCCTCGCCGGCGACGCCTACGACGACGCTCCCTCGGAGGCCGCCCGGTGACACGCGATCCGCAACTCCTGCTCGTCTTCGGCGTGGTGCTCGCCGTGCTGGTGCTCGGCACGCTCGTGGCCACGGTCCTCTGGGTCCGGCAGCGCCGGCGCCCCGAGGGGGTGAGCGACACGGTGAAGAACCTCGCCGCGCGGGTCCGCGCGTGGTGGGTGATGGTGGCGATCATCGCCGGGACCTCGGTGGTCGGTCCGCTGGGTCTCTTCGCCCTCTACACCCTGCTCTCCGCGCTCGCGCTGCGCGAGCTGCTCACCCTGACGCCCACGCACCGCGCCGATCACGGCGCGCTCGTGTTCGCGTTCTTCTTCGTCGTACCGCTCCAGTACGCGTTCGCCGCGATGGGCTGGTACGTCATGTTCCTGATCTTCGTGCCGGTGTACGCGTTCGTCGCGATCCCGGTGCTCCTCGCGCTCCGCGGCGAGCCGGCCCGCTTCCTCGACCGCAGCGCGAAGATCCAGTGGGGCGTGCTCGTGGCCGTCTACTTCGTGAGCTACGTGCCGATGCTCCAGTACGTCCCGATCGCCGGATTCCCCTCCGGCAGCGGCCGGCTCACGTTCTTCCTCGCGCTCGTCGCGCAGCTCTCGGACGTCTTTCAGTACGTGTTCGGAAAGCTCTTCGGCAAGCACAAGGTCTCGCCGACGATCAGCCCGCAGAAGACCGTCGAGGGGCTGCTCGGCGGGGGCCTCTCGGCCGTGCTCGTCGGCACCGCGCTCTACTCGGTGACGCCCTTCGGCCCGGGCGGCGCGTGCCTCTTGAGCCTGGTCATCGTCGCCACGGGCTTTCTCGGGGGTCTCGTCATGTCGGCCGTGAAGCGCAGCCTCGGCGCCAAGGACTGGGGCGCCGCGATCGAGGGCCACGGCGGCGTCTTCGACCGCCTCGACTCGATCGCGTTCGCGGCCCCGATCATGTTCCACCTCGTCGTGTTCTTCGCCGACGTCGAGGTGCCGAACGTGCACCCGCCGTGGCTCGACGCGCTCACCCACCTTCGCCCCTGACCGCCGGCTCGGCCGCTGAGGGTCGCGGATCGGCGGGGCACCGCCGATCGCCCGCGACGCCGCGCCGCATCGGAGCCGCGCGCCCGTCCCGCGCTCAGCGCGCCGAGGAGCGACGGCGAGCGAGCGGCACGGCGAGCGCGAGGACGAGCAGCGCGAGCAGCGCGCTCGGCGGACGCTGCCCGGAGGCGGCGCAGGCGCATCCGCCGCGGCCCGCGGACAGCGGAGCGCCGGCGTCCGGACGCTCGACGGGCGCGTCGGTCGCGGGGCCGGCGTCGGGGACCTCGATGCTCACCACGTTGAAGCTCGCCATGCCGCGCTCGGGCGACTCGGCGAAACCATCGAAGGCCCAGGCCCGCCAGTAGTAGCGGCCCGGCGCGAGCGGCTCGTCGATCTCGTAGGCGGTGAAGCCGGGCGCCTCGGGGATCATCTCGCCCCGCGCGAGCACCGGCTCGGCGAAGGTCTCCTCGTCATCGAGCTCGAAGAAGTACGTGAGCGTGTCGCCGAAGTCGGGATCGACCGCGTCCTCCACGGCCAGGCGCGGGGTCGTGTCGAGGATCGAGATGTTACCGATCGGATAGAGAAGGCGCGGCGAGCTCGGCAGCCGGTTCGGCGAGACCTGCATCTCCCAGCTCTGCGTCGCGGCGCCCATGTCGCCGTCCGCGACCGCGATCTCGAAGCGCACGCGCTCGTCGCCCATCGTCACCTCGGCGTCCGTCGGCGTCCAGAGCAGCGTGTCGCCGCTGAACGACGCGGAGCCGGGACCCGCGACCAAGGTGAAGGACGGCGGATCGAGGTCGCCGCCCGGATCCTCCACCGTGACGCGGTAGCGCATCGGCGCACCCACGCTGACGATCGTCGGCGGGGACGAGGTGATCATCGGGTCCACGTTCACCACGCGCAGCGTCCGGCTTCGGCTCGCGGTGGCGGTACCGTCGCTGGCTTCGACGGAGACCTCGATGGTGCTGGGGCCGTCGGTGGTGCCGGCCGGGACGGTGAACGTCGTCGCCCCCGGCATCTCGCCGAAGCTGCCGTCGCCGTCGAGGTCCCACGAGAACGTGAAGGGATCGCCCTCGAGATCGGTGACCGTCACCTCGAGCACGATCTCTTCGCCCTCGTCGAACGAGCCGACCCGGGAGAACTCGATCTCCGGCGCGCCCGGCTGGCTCGAGGCCGCCTCGGCGGCAGCGGCGAAATTCCGGATCGCGGCGTTGAACGCGCCCACGCCGCCCGCGCCGGTCGCGGTCCACGAGCCGCTCGAGCTGCCGTTGGACATGTACGCGATCTCCCCGCTGCCGAGCGCCCGCAAGGTCCACTGCGAGCCGCCCCCGCTCGCCGAGTTGCAGACCGCGACCGTGTCCGAGGTCAGGCCGGTGAGGTGGTCGGTGTCGCCGACGCCGCCCGTCGGCGTGACCCCGCGGATGTCGACGACCCCGGTCGTGAGGCTGTTGTCGACGTCGAGCACCGGACCGGGCGCGCCGACCACATCCGACGAGCCGGTGGCGCCGAGGAAGGCCACGAGCATCGGGTCGCTGGGGCTCGCGACGCTGTCGTAGCCGGTCACGAAGACGCGTCCGCCCGCCGACACGTAGTCCACGAGGTTCGCAAAGAGCGTCGCGTCG
>Ga0209990_10002220_pt1 | contig 15452 bp, 18 predicted proteins | sample NOAtaG_6_FD_187304 | JGI IMG/M metagenome (GOLD analysis project Ga0209990, IMG submission 187304) | Freshwater lake microbial communities from Lake Erie, under a cyanobacterial bloom - NOAA_Erie_Diel5S_2200h metaG (SPAdes) (version 2) | ecosystem: Environmental > Aquatic > Freshwater > Lake ...
GAGAATTTCTTTGCATCAACCTTTGTGCCATCGGAATAAACCGATTGCAGCAAGAATTGCGTGCCGCCTTCTTCTCCAGCCATTGCAATATCAAATGAGAACTCTTCAGCACCTACTGTGGTGACTTCAGTGAAATCAACCGCGTTATAGGAGACAGAGATCGCGTAGCCCGTGAGGCCTTCGGTGGCTGCGGGAGCTTTCCAACGAAGTGTGACTCCGCCGTTTCCATTATTGATGGCGACGAAACTTTGTGGGGCTTCGTATGTCAGAGAGCCGGTTGATTCAGTTTCACTTTCGGAAGGTTCTGCAGTTGGTTCTTCAGACATTGATTCGGAGGCAGCTGGTTTAGGCGCTGCACCATCGTCATCAGAAGAATTTGAGAGCGCAAAGATTGCTAACAAGACAACGCCGGCAATAACGAGGAAGAGAATTCCATTGGAGCTCTTTTTAGCAGGCGCTGCTGGTGCTGCGGCTGCCTTCGCAGGAGCAGGAGTACTTGAGACTGTCGTTGCGCCACGAGTCGGAACCGGTGGAATAACAATTTTCGATGCATCAACTTTTGCTGATGACTTCTTTGCAACAGCGCGCTTTGGGGCTTTCTTTGCCGGGCGCTTTGCGGGCGCTTTCTTTGGTGGACGCTTTGCAGATTTCTTGACTGCCTTCTTGACTGCCTTTTTAGCAGGACGTTTTGCCGCAGCTTTCTTGACTGGACGCTTAGCTGAAGCTTTTTTCTTTGCCGCCACAACAACTCCTCTGTTTCTCGATCTGATATGACTAGATCACATTCAGCGCTTGCCTATGAGTGAAGCCTACCTGCGCTCGTGTAAATCCTCGCTCATTCACGCTCCGATAAAAGGCCCGATTTTTGGGGCAATATCGCGTAACGCTTTGCCGCGATGGCTTATTGAGTCTTTGGTTTCGGGGTCCATTTGCGCAGTAGTAATAGAGAAACCTTCTGGTTGAAATATTGGGTCATACCCAAAACCAAACTCCCCCACAGCCTCGCGTCGGACCATGCCTGCAACGTCGCCACGAACTGTCATGGATCGGCCATCAGGCAGCGCCAGCGCAATCACACAGACAAATTGCGCGCCGCGTTCGTGATCTGCAACGTCCTTGAGCTCCCGTAAGACTTTCGCAATATTTGCCGCGTCATCTCCATGGACTCCAGACCAACGCGCGGAATAAACGCCTGGCGCTCCACCGAGCGCATCAATAGCAATGCCGCTGTCATCGGCTAGCGCTGGAAGTCCGGTCTGACGTGCGATTGTCTCTGCTTTAAGAAGTGCATTCTCTTCGAAGGTCGTTCCGGTTTCCTCTACATCGTCAAGGTTGAATTCTGCGACAGAGCGAAGTGTGATGTGAGGGGCGTGGACTGTGATGAGTCGTTGTACTTCTGCAATCTTGCCCGCATTGCGCGTGGCCAGAACAAGCTCAGACATCGTAATCAATAGGTGTTAACTAATAAGTGCGATCGCCGATTAGCTCTTGAGGGCATCGCGCTGAAGTTGCGTGAGCTCCGCGCACCCGCGCGCACCTAAATCAAGGAGTTGATCAAGAAGGGCGCGATCAAAGGGCTGACCTTCAGCCGTCCCTTGTACTTCGATGTACTTTCCATCGCCAGTGCAGACAATATTCATATCGGTTTCTGCAGATACATCCTCTTCATAACAGAGATCAATCATCGGGGTACCGCTGATAATTCCCACGCTGACTGCTGCAACAGAACCTCGCAACGGTGATGCAGAAATGTGCCCTTGTTTCATCGCCCAGGCAATTGCATCGCTGAGAGCTACAAATGCCCCCGTGATTGCAGCAGTTCGAGTTCCACCATCTGCTTGGAGAACATCGCAATCTAAAACTATTGTGTTCTCACCGAGCGCTTTCATATCCACAACAGAGCGCAACGAGCGACCAATCAAGCGCGAGATTTCTTGAGTGCGGCCACCAAGTTTTCCTTTCACGCTCTCGCGATCAGAGCGGGTATGTGTGGAGCGCGGCAACATCGAATATTCAGAAGTGACCCATCCCTTTCCACTTCCAACTAACCATCGCGGAACGCCGGGAGTAAATGATGCGGCACAGAGCACGCGAGTATTCCCAAATGAAACTAGCGCTGAACCTTCGGCCTTATCTAGCCAGCCACGTTGAAAGGAGATGGGACGGAGTTGATGAGGGCTTCGTCCATCGATTCGCGCACCAGAGTTTTGGCCAGAGTTTTGGCCAGAGTTTCTATTTGCATCGCTCACTTAGATTGCACCCTTCACGAAATTAACCTCAGGCCCCAGAAAGCGGCGCGCTAAGTGCGCAAAGGTATCGGGGTCGCCGCTAGAAATGAATTGATAGTTCGGAGGAGTTGAGTCCGCTCGTAACAAGTTCTTCTCCACCAAGACGCGGTAGAGATCTTTTGCAGTCTCCTCAGCGCTGGAAACCAAGGTCACATCATTTCCCATCACATATGAAATAACGCCCGTAAGAAGTGGGTAATGAGTGCAACCTAAAACTAATGTGTCGATACCTGCGCCTTTGAGTGGCGCCAAATACTTCTCTGCTGCGTCTGTGACCGCCGAACCTGAAGTTTCGCCACGCTCCACAAAGCTCACAAAATCTGGGCAGGCAACGGTGGTGAGGTTGAGGTGGGGCGCTGCCGCAAAGGCATCGTTATAGGCCTGGGAATCGATGGTGGTTTGGGTACCGATCACTCCAACTTTGCCGCTCTTGCTCGCAGATACTGCGCGACGGACAGCGGGCTGAATTACTTCAATGACGGGAATTGCATATCTCTCGCGAGCATCACGGAGCATGGCTGCGCTTGCGGTGTTACACGCGATGACGATCGCCTTAACGCCGGCGGCAACGAGAGAATCCATTATTTCTAGGGCAAAGGAACGGACTTCGGCCAATGGGCGTGGGCCATAGGGGCCGCGCGCAGTATCGCCAAAATAGATAATCGATTCGTTGGGAAGCTGATCAATGATTGCTCGCGCAACGGTGAGTCCGCCTAAACCTGAATCAAATACTCCGATTGGCGCGCCGTTGGACATGCGGGAAGTCTACGGGATGTCCGATTTGCCCTATAAAAGGATGAATATTTATAACATTTCTTAAGAAATACCGTGCTTTTGGCTTGAACAACGCACGAGTAAGTAGGACCCTTTTGCCTAATCGAATTCTTGCCGAGGCTTCATATGGGTCTACGGAGAGAACCGACCGCTTGGCCCAACTCGAGTCGAGCAAACCTAATTGCCCACGGAGGCTAATTTGATTCAGTTAACAGCTACTCAGTGGAGCGTTGTATATAACGTCCTTTCATTCGGACTTATTTCGATGCTTGCAACCACTGTTTACACACTTGTGTCACAGCACCGCGTTCTTCCTAAGTACCGCAACGCGCTTGTTCTATCCTCGATGGTTACATTCATCGCTGGTTACCACTATCTCCGAATCTTTGATTCATACAAGCACGCAACAACAGAAGGAACCTTCAATGTTGCAACCGATGTCAACACAAGCTCTCTCGCATTCAATGAGGGATATCGCTACGTTGACTGGATTCTCACAGTTCCTCTACTTCTCGTTGAAGTAATTGCAGTTCTTGCTCTTGCAAAAGAAGCTTCAAAGTCACTCATCACACGCTTGGTCCCAGCATCAGCTGCGATGATCGCACTTGGCTATCCTGGAGAAACCTCCAGCGATCAGGGTGAGAAGATCATGTGGGGCGTTCTCTCCACAATTCCATTCCTCTACATCCTTTATGTTCTCTTCGTAGAACTAGGTAAGTCCCTTGATCGTCAGCCTGAAGGAGTTGCAGCAACCATTGGTCGCCTACGCCTCCTCCTCATCGCTTCATGGGGCGTTTACCCAATCTCCTACCTCCTTCCAATCATCGATGCAGATGGAGCAGCAAGCTCTGGAGCATTCGTTGGACGTCAAGTTGGTTACACCATCGCTGACGTTGTCGCGAAGTGCGTATGGGGTCTAACAATTCTGAAGATCGCTCGCATGAAGTCCATTGCTGAAGGCATGAAGGACGATCACTAAGAACGTAGTTAAGTACTAGAAATCAGGGCTCGGGAAACCGGGCCCTGATTTTTTTATCCACTGATTAGCTCTGCTCAGAGATGGTTTCAAGTAAGGATTGTTGCAACCAACCAATCCACGAATAAACGGCGTATACAGCTTTCATCGGATCGCTCTCCACCATCAATTCATATTTCTGATGCTGTTCAGCGGGAGTGGGCGAACCTTTTTCAGTTCCAATTCCTAAACGCACAGCGAGCGCAAGACGCAAGTCATTGAGCCCTCCGAGCCACGCCATCGCATCGCTTTCGGGAAATGAAATCTCGATGGATCCTTTATCGAGTGGGGTATCACCACTCCACTCCTCATCTTGAGGCAGGAGCGCTTCATAAATTGTGAGGGCATGCGCTTTCTTCTTTTCGCGCAAACCATGCTCGGTATAGCGGCGAAACTCTCCTGCTGCTCTCTCGTCATCATATGCATTGGGAAGTAAACGGCGTAACACGGGATCATCGGGCAAGGAATCTGCGCTGGAGATACCGACGAGATGGAGAAGTGGATCTACTTGATGGGATTGACCATCGCCCTCAGCGAGTAACTCGAGAAGTTGCTCGGTCAAGTTAATGAGGACATGCGCTTCTTGAGATGAGAAGGTGATGGCAAGTTTTGAACTCTCATCACTCGAGATTCGGCGGAAAGTAGACATAGTTAATTAATCATCTCCTACAACACACCTAGAACTCGTTATCGCGTTGCACGGTGGCCCAGAGACCATATTCATGAAGGCGTTGGGTATCGCGCTCCATCTCTTCACGCGTTCCTGAAGTTACGGTGGCGCGCCCTTCGTTATGAACCTTCAACATCAACTCCGTGGCCTTCTCTTTTGAATATCCAAAGAGCACCATGAATACATGCGTTACATAGGACATCAAATTAACTGGGTCATCCCAGACCACACATACCCAGGGTCGATCTGCACGAAGATCGAGATCGCTCTCCGATTCGGTAACAGTTCCTAGTGCCATGGCTCTTGCTAGTCGTTATGACGTGGCGGCATCACGATTGTTCAGAGCCATCATCGGGACCTTTGCGAAGTCCTGCATGAATCTCTTTACAAGTCGGGCAGATTGGAAACTTATTCGGGTCCCGCGAAGGAATCCATTTCTTTCCACACAACGCGGTGACGGGTTTTCCTGAGACTGCAGATTCCACAATCTTTTCCTTACGTACATAGTGCGCAAATCTCTCGTGATCGCCCGGCTCGAGATCTTCTTGTGATTGCGTGCGAGTATCGATCAGAGTATCGGTCTCGCCGATCGCGCCAATATCATCAATCGTGGAAGGATCGAAAGCTGATTTGCCACGCGAAAAGAGCCCCATTCGTAGCTCTCCAGACACGTGTGGCAAATTCATACCGCGAATAATAGGCGTTGCATTGGCTCTGGTCTCTAGCGCATCTACTTCTTCGTGAGCCACACCGTGGGCCGTAAGATACGCAGATGAAAGATCTCTTACGCACCGAAGATCTCTCGCGCGCTGATGTGGAGCTCCTGCTCGCCACCGCCGCTGATTTTGCGAAGGATCCCACTAAAGCCTCCAGCGCTCTGGCTCATAAGAGTGTGGCGATTTATATGTCCAAGCCTTCTACGCGCACCCGCTTGGCTTCCGAGACTGCTGTTGCTCATCTCGGTGGAACGCCAATTTTCTTGCGGGGCGATGAATTACAAATTGGTCGTGGCGAAACAATCGCTGATACTGCGCGCGTTGTGAGCCAATTCTGTAGCGCACTTTTGATCCGCACCTACGCCCAATCTGAAGTGGATGAGTTGGGCGCTCATGCAACTATTCCTGTTATTAATGGGCTCACTGATTATGACCATCCCACTCAAGTCTTAGCTGATTGGCTCACGATTCGTGAGAAATTTGGCAGCGATATCTCCGGTCGTAAATTTGTTTATCTCGGTGACGGAAACAATGTCACAACTGCATGGTTGACGATGGGCGCAATCATGGGAGCGCATGTTGTTGCTGCAACACCCGAAGGAAAGTGGGCGCCTGATGCCAACGTTGTTGCACGAGCACAAGCGATTGCTCAAATAAGTGGTGGAAGAGTTGAAATTCTCCATGATCCTGAATTAGCTGCCAAAGATGCCTCTGTTCTCTATACCGATGTCTGGATGTCGATGGGCGATCCTGAAGCTGAGCGCAAAGAAAAAGAGAGAGTGCTTGCTCCATTTGCAGTTACCGAGAAATTAATGTCCATGGGTGCGAAGGATTCAATCTTCATGCATTGCTTGCCAGCACACCGCGGTGAAGAGGTTGAGGCCTCAGTCATCGATGGTCCACGATCCGTTATTTGGCGGGAAGCCTTCCATCGTCGCACCACAATTCAAGCCATCATCTATCACCTCGTTCGCGGCGAATTAAACGGCGCTCACAAGTAGCCCGAGCACAGACCCAGAGATAGGCTTTCGATATGCGCGTTGTTGTGGTGGCCGAGAGTAAATCCGGCGAGAAGCGCGTTGCACTTCTTCCTGACATCATCTCCAAACTCACGCGCGCAGGGCTCGTTGTAGCGGTTGAATCGGGAGCGGGCCTTAACGCTGGGGCTAACGATAAGGATTTCTCTAGCGCTGGCGCAGAAGTCTTTCCATCGAGCAATCAAAGTAAAGAGCTTTTGGGCGCCGATGTTGTGCTCTCTGTCCAACCATTGACCGCCCAACAAGCGAGCTCATTAAAAAGTGGCGCAATAACAATCTCATTTCTCTCAGCAAGTAGCGCTGGGGATTCAATCGCGGCGCTTGCCAAAGCAGGTGCAACTGCATTTTCTCTTGAAGCAGTTCCTCGTATCTCGCGTGCGCAATCTATGGATGCACTTACCTCACAAGCATTATGTGCGGGATATCGCGCAGCCCTTGTGGGCGCAGAACTTTCACCACGTTTCTTCCCACTATTGATGACCGCTGCAGGAACTGTGACTCCTGCCAATGTACTGGTACTCGGCGCAGGCGTTGCTGGATTACAAGCAATTGCAACGGCGCGACGTTTGGGAGCGGTCGTTTCTGCCTACGATGTCCGACCTTCCTCAGCCGATGAAGTGAAATCTATGGGCGCAACATTTATCGAATTGGAATTGGAAGCGTTGGAAGGTGCCGGCGGATATGCGCGGGAAATGACAGAAGAGCGCGCTGCTAAACAACGTGAGCTGTTAACTCCTTACATCACAAAGTCACATGTCTTGATCACCACCGCAGCTGTTCCTGGACGACCAGCGCCTCGCCTTGTTACCAAAGAGATGTACCAAGCGATGGCAGAAGGTTCAGTCATTGTTGATTTAGCTGCAGAAAGTGGCGGCAATGTTGAGGGTTCAAAGGCCGGAGAAATTGTCACTGTTGGAAATGGAGTAAAGATTTGGGGCGGTAAAGATGTGCCGAGCCAACTCCCCTTCCATGCTTCTTATCTCTATTCACGTAACGTCGTGAATCTCTTGCTCTTGATGACCAAAGATGGCGTTGTCACTCCAGATTTCTCCGATGAAATTATCGATGCAGCTGCGCTTACTCATGGTGGCGTAAATCGGAAGGGTGCATAACATGGATGCAATTGCGATTATCTCCATCTTTGTTCTCGCAGTCTTCGTGGGCTTTGAAGTGGTTTCGAAGGTTTCATCTACTCTCCACACGCCGTTGATGAGCGGTGCAAATGCGATTCATGGCGTGATTTTGGTGGGCGCAATCATCGTTGCTGATCACAGCGAAACTGCTTTGGAACTGGGGTTATCAGTTGCAGCAATCGTGCTGGCAACCATCAACATGGTGGGCGGTTTTGTGGTCACTGATCGCATGCTCGAAATGTTTAAGGGTAAGTCGGGTAAGTCGGGTAAGTCTTCTGATAAATCTGCGGGCGGTGATAAGTAATGAGCCGCACGGTTTATGACTTAATCGGCCTCAGCGCCGGCGTGATGTTTATTCTCGCGCTTAAGGGATTGTCGCATCCACGAACTGCGCGACGTGGAAACTTGATCGGTGCACTTGGCGCAACTGTTGCAACCATTGCAGTCTTTTTCTACACCACAGATGGCGAGCTACCGCTCAATAACTTGGGCTGGATCATCGGAGCTATTGCTTTTGGTGTGATTGTGGGAGTTCCTGCTGCGCGCCGGGTACAGATGACCGCAATGCCACAACTTGTGGCGCTCTTTAATGGCGTGGGTGGCGGAGCTGCAGCATTAGTTGCGATCGTTGAATATTTAAAGTTGGGCGCGAGTGCAACGACAGCAGAAGTTATCGCCACAGTTTTTACTGTTTTAGTTGGCTGTATTTCTTTCTCAGGATCTATCGTCACTTTCTTGAAACTTCAAGAACTTATGACAACGCGGCCCGTGGTCTTCCCTGGTGGTCGCTTCGTAATCGCCGCAACCTTGGCTGGAACTTTGGTCAGCGCTGGTTGGGTAGTTAACTCACTTGGAACCACACCCCTTCTTGTTTTAGCAGGGCTCTCGTTGTTATTCGGCGTGCTCTTCGTTCTCCCTGTTGGTGGCGCAGATGTTCCAATCGTCATCTCACTATTGAATGCATTTACCGGTCTTACCGTTGCGGCCGGTGGATATGTACTTGATGCAACGCTCTTGATCATTGCGGGAACCCTTGTTGGTGCCTCAGGAACGATTCTGACGCGCTTAATGGCTGAAGCGATGGGACGTTCACTCTTTGGAACGCTCTTTGGCGCATTCACCGCTAAACCGCAAGATGCAGCTGGGGCTACTGAGACTCGTCCCGTTAAATCTGGAACGCCTGATGATGTTGCGATTTTGTTGAATTATGCACGTCGCGTTGTGATTGTTCCGGGCTTCGGTTTAGCTGTAGCGCAAGCGCAGCACACCGTCCGCGAACTTGCTGATTTGTTATCGTCCAAAGGAATCGATGTTGCCTATGGCATTCATCCCGTTGCAGGTCGTATGCCAGGACATATGAACGTGCTCTTGGCTGAAGCGAATGTGCCATATGAGCAACTTTCGGAGATGGATGAAGTAAATCCAACATTCCCACAAACCGATGTTGCCCTCATTATTGGCGCCAATGACGTTGTTAATCCCGCTGCGAAGACCACTCCAGGATGTCCTATTTATGGAATGCCTATTCTTGATGTTGCTCAAGCAGGCAATGTCATCTTCTTGAAGCGATCGATGCGACCTGGTTTTGCTGGAATCGAAAATGAACTCCTCTTTGATTCCAAGACCACTCTCTTATTTGGAGATGCCAAGGCTTCTCTCACAAAGGTTGTCAGCGCGCTTAAGGCCTTATAAATCCTGTAACTTTGCAATACAAAAATTCCACTCTCCGTAATTGAATTTCGATCCATTTGTAAACTTCTTTACACTTTGTGGCAACTGGCGCTGATTTTGGCCATGTAATGTCAGTCCCGCTCGAAATCATCTGCACATGCGAGTCACCCTAGATAAATGCGCTGAAGAGCAGATCATTGAGCTCCTTCACCAACCTGGTGGGTATGAAGCGCTTGGGCACTTGATCTCCATCAACCCCGAGAACTTAACAAGTGCTGGACGCATTGATTACCTCGCAGCCCTTGAAAAACAGAATTCATGGCTCACCTCGCTCATTCAACGTGCAACGCTTGCTATCGCAGGAGCTGAACCTTCCGAGAGTGACAACATGTGGGAGGGAGTTGATGAATCTGAACGTGAAGATGTCGCAACCGCGCTCCGTTTATCGGCTAACACTGCTCAATCGCGAATCGATGTTGCTCGAGTTCTATCAAATCACCTACCAGCCACGTGTGAGGCACTTGCTAGTGGCGACATTTCTCCCAGTCACGCAACGTTGATTGCTCGCGAAACATCCGAAGCCATTAAACGTGGCCTTTCTACCGAAGATCTCTATTTGGTTGAGAGTAAAGCTCTCGCCCACGCAGAATTTCACACCCCTTCTCAAGTAGGGCGAAAAATAAGGATGCTCATCGCTCAAATGTCACCGGAAACTTTTGAAGAGAGCGTTGCGATTGCGCGTGATACTCGAAGTGTTCGAATGTATCCAGAGAGCGATGGAATGGCGACAGTAATCGCACTATTGCCTGCTGAAGACGCCCAGACTGTCATGCTGGCCATCAACTCCTTGATTGGGTCACAGAGTTCCGCATCTGATACACGCTCTATGGATTTCAATTCCACTGATGCGCGATCCATGGGCATCAAGTCCACGGATGTGCGCTCCATGGAAATGAAAAGAGCCGACGCACTCACTGAAATTTGCGGAGATCTCCTTGCCCGAATCTCCGAGGAGTACCAACCACATCGACGCCCTGTATCTGTCAACATCACGATGGACTTACCAACAGCTCTTGGCCTTGCGGAAAATCCCGCTGAACTTGCTGGTTATGGTCCGATACCGGCTTCAGTAGCACGCACTCTCTCCGCAGATGGAAAGTGGCGAAGATTTATCACTGACCCCGTCACGGGAAATCTGCTCGACTACGGACGAGAGACTTATCTGCCTCCACAACAACTCGTTGATTTCCTCACGGCTCGAGATCGAACATGTCGCTTTCCGAGTTGCAGCCAACCAGCACGCGTCACCGATATCGATCACGCTAACCCATGGGAAGAGGGCGGCACAACATCTGCTTCTAATCTCGGCCTGCTCTGTCGTCGTCATCATCGAATGAAGACTCATGATGGTTGGAAGCTCACCAGTTATGAGGACGGGTCATGCCTTTGGATTACACCTGCTGGAAAGGAAATATTCGTTCCATCCCGGCCAATCCATGAGAGTGCGTGATTTATTCCTGTTGGACCAATACATGAGAGAGCACGATCCAGCCTTGCTCGGTTGATTAACGAGTGTTCAGGTTTTTCTGCAAAGCCACAGTTCAAACTAACGCAATAATTGCCAAGGATTAGTTGTCCGTGCTCTAACATCAACTCATGGAGTCATTAGCTCTACTGGCAGCTGCCATTATTGCTATTGCAGTCATTGGAGGGCCACTCTCGTTGATCTTCTCCTGGCTTCGGACTAAGAATCGCCGAAAGCACTTACAAATCCATCGCACTGCACAGAGGATTTATGCAGTTCTGATTATTCTCTTTGGTCTGCCTGCATTGGTGGTTGGAATAAGGCTCATGACGCTCGACATTGCAATGGGCGGAAAAATATTTGGTTTCTTTGGCGTTCTCACGAGCTCAATCGCGCTAGTTCAACTATTTCGCTCTCGAAAGTAATTCAGCCGTTTCGCACAGGCAAGTAATTCAGCCGATTCCCACAGACAAGTAATGCACCCGTTTTGCACAGGCAAGTAATTCAGCCGATTCCCACAGGCAAGCAAATTGAGGGATGCAACGATTTCGTTGCACAGGTAGTAATTTCTCTCGAATTAATACAATCTCTGTGCTGATAATGGTCTGGTGGAGGTGCCGGGAATCGAACCCGGGTCCTTCGACACTGATACAGGGCTTCTACGGGCGTAGTGTGCTTAACGCTTTCTCTGTCCCGGTTCTCATGCACACAAGTAACCGACGAACGCAGTTGTGTTAGATGTCCTTACCGACAGTCACAACGCTATCGGTCAGTGAGCTCCCTATCGACGTTGGATCCTGAGGCGGGAGCACACTCAGGCCAACGGATTACCTAGTTCGCTTAGGCAGCGAGACGGTAATCAGACGAAGTTTTATCTGCGTCTAATTGGGTGCACGGGTTTTTGTGGTTAACGAGATCATCCCGGCTTCCTCGGCCCGCTTCCCCTGGCTCAACAATCGAAGTCGAGACCGTTCACCCCCGTGATTAACGTGGATTGGAAGCTGTTGGAGAATTGTACGGTAGTAAAAACACTCTTAGTTACACGGATATTCCCTGAGGAATCTACGTTAAAACTAATCAGTCCTCGAATTTCGAGCGTCGCGATCCGCCACTTTTGCCTGAAGAACGTCGCGCCAACTCGCGATCAACTTCTCGATTAGCTTGTTTCTCCATCAACGCTGCACGCTTATCGTGTGCTTTCTTTCCTCGCGCAAGACCCATCTCAACTTTTGCTTTGCCATCTTTAAAGTAGAGAGACAAGGGAATTAACGTCATTCCACCCTCTTTGAGAGTTCCAATGAGTTTAGTGATCTCGCGCTTACTCATGAGAAGTTTTCTTTTTCTACGAGGCTCGTGATTTGTCCATGATCCCTCGTTGTATTCAGGAATATGTACACCACTAAGCCAGAGCTCTCCATCTTCAACAAGTGCGTATCCATCTGTCAGGGTGGCGCGTCCAGCACGGAGTGACTTAACTTCCGTTCCCATTAAGACAAGACCTGCTTCAAATACTTCGTCAATGAAGTAGTCATGACGCCCCTTCTTATTCTGGGCGATTAACTTCTTACCTACTTCCTTGACCATAGGTCAAGGGTATCTTTACTGCAGAGCTATTTCTTCGAGGTAAGCGATGCAAGTCCACCAAGTACCTGGAGCGCCTTAATTCCTATTTCAGAGGAGCTGACCTCAAGATCCGGGATGATTCCTAATTCTTCAATCACTCTTCCTGAAGGAGTGCGATAGAGAGCTACCGTTAATTCCAACTTTGATCCATCATCCAAGGTAACTAATTCTTGGACAGATCCCTTTCCATAACTACGCTCACCAACAACTACCCCACGATTACGATCCTGGAAAGCTCCTGCCAATATCTCCGCAGAACTTGCTGTATTGCGATTGATCATGAGAATCACTGGAGCGTTTATGGGTTTTGGATTAGATGCTTTAAAGAGCTTTTCATTTCCATTAACTTGATAAGAAACAATCACTCCATTGCCAATGAAGAGTTGGGCTACTTTCACAGCTTCTTCAATCAATCCACCGGGGTTATTTCGCAAATCAAGAATTACCCCCGATTTAAATTTTAGTTTGGAGAGAGACTCGGCGACATCTGCTGAAGTTCCCGTGCCGAAAGAGGCAATTTCAATCAACGCAACAGAGTCTGTTACTTGGCTCGCTTCTACGGTTCTTACTGCAACTTTTTCTGTGGATAGAGTAGCCAGAATTCTCTTATCTTCACGATCAACCAATAATTCAATTCTCTTTCCAACCTCTCCTCGAATTAAAGCAATAACGGAGGTGAGAGATGCGCCGCGAACGTCAGTTCCATTCACCTCTAGAACTTGATCGCCAACGTTGAGACCCGAGCGTGATGCTGGAGAATCTTCTTGAATTGAAGAGATCTTTACTTGTCCACCGCGTGACTTCGAAAGCCATACTCCGATTCCCGTAAACATATTGGAGCTCTGTTCCTCTAGAACTTCGAGAGCACTCTTCGGGAAGTAATTAGCCCATTCATCTCCCGATGCTTTCAAAGCTCCTTCAATAGCAGCACGTTCAAGAACTTCACGATCAATTTGCTTCGCACCAGAATCTAGAATCGTGGAGATTGCTTCATCTACTTGTGTAGTTCCCGTCTTGCTTCCAACTTGAACGCCAATACCAAAGATCAAACCCATAATTATCAAGAGTATGGTTGCTCTGCGATAGAAATCTACATTTAGTTTTACGTCTCTTTTAACTCCACGAGGCTTAACACTTGAGGCAATTTCATCACCATCGCTGATAACCGCCTCGACAGGTGGTTTTTTGACTTTACTTTGTCCACGAATCACAGTCCGTTTCTTGGCAGAAGTCGGCGAAGAATTACCTGGCTTCTTCGCGGACATGTGGGGAAACCTCATTCACTAACTTAGGTTGGAGAAATTAGGGAGAGAAAGGTAACTCAGTGAAGCAATCTAACTCAACTAGTGAGTTAGACCTTGAGGTATTTACGCAGTGTTAGCACCGATGCCAGGGCCGAGACTATGAGTCCAGTGCCAAGCAGATATGCCGAAGCAAGCCAGACATCACTCCACGTAAAGAAATTTGTAAAAGTTAACAAAGGAGCAATCCGGTCATCAATAACGTACTTCAAGCCCGATAGAAGTCCGACTGAGAATCCCCAACCCAGGATCGCCGAGAAGACTCCTTCCAAAATAAATGGAAGTTGAATGGAGAAGGAGCTTGCGCCTACAAGCTTCATCACATTTGTCTCGCGACGTCGATTGAAAGCCGCGATTCTCAAAGTGTTGCTAATGAGCAACGCTGCAGTAAGAACGCTCGCAAACCCAATGGCAAGCGCACCATCGCGTAGCACATTCAAGAGTCGGAAGAATTTCTCCAAGATTGATCGTTGATCTTGTACGACATCAACTCCAGGTCGACCCGAGAAAGCACTTTGAACAACGGCAAATTGCGTTGGGTCTTTCAGTTTCACTCGGAAAGATTCTGGTAACTGATCTGCAGTTACGTTCTGAGATATAGCAGAATCCTTAAATCTCTCTTGGAATCTATCAAACGCTTCAGATTGGGATTCGTAATACACCGTGTCTACAACAGGAAGTTCCTCTAAATCGTTTTGAATCTCAAGGCGTTGCTGGGCAGTCACAACTCCCCCAGCACATGACGGAGAGTCAGAGAGTGAGCCGCAGAGATAAACCGATACTTCAATCTTGTCGTACCAATAATCCTTCATCACTCTCACTTGAGCATTAGAGAGCAATCCGATTCCTAGCAGGGAGAGAGATATGGCAACAGTAATAACGACAGCAAAAGTCATAGTCAGATTGCGACGGAGTCCAATTCCTACTTCGCTGAGAATGAATCCTGCGCGCATGGCTACCCCGTATATCCGTAAACTCCGCGGGCTTGGTCGCGGATAACTTGGCCTTTATCTAGTTCGATAACGCGCTTGCGCATCTGATCCACAATTCCAGCATCATGAGTCGCCATAACAACCGTAGTTCCCTCACGATTAATGCGATCGAGTAATTTCATAATCCCAACTGAAGTTGCAGGATCTAAGTTTCCTGTTGGCTCATCAGCAATAAGAATGGCTGGATTACTCACATAAGCGCGTGCGATTGCAACACGTTGCTGTTCGCCGCCCGATAATTCGCCAGGTTTGCGATCTGCTTTATCTTCAAGACCAACAAGTTCTAAAACCTCAGGAACTTCACGAGCAATCTCTTTCTTCGAGAATCCCAGAACGTGAAGTGTAAAAGCTACGTTCTCTGCAACTGTCTTATTCGGCAGCAATCGAAAATCTTGAAATACCGTTCCTACTTGGCGACGGAGCTCAGGAACTTTCCAATTAGATAGCGTTCCTAAATCTTTCCCAGCAACATGGATACGTCCCGATGTTGGCTTCTCTTCGCGAAGCACAAGACGCAGGAATGTTGACTTACCGGAACCTGAAAGACCCACCAAGAAAACGAACTCGCCTTTTTCGATATCGATGCTCACATTATCGAGAGCAGGTCGATCGGTCTTGGAATAGACCTTGGTTACGTTTTCGAAGCGAATCACGGGTGTGATTTTAGGTAGCACTCAGGTAAAAGTTCAGGATAAACCCGCCTATTT
>Ga0209990_10002224_pt1 | contig 15444 bp, 10 predicted proteins | sample NOAtaG_6_FD_187304 | JGI IMG/M metagenome (GOLD analysis project Ga0209990, IMG submission 187304) | Freshwater lake microbial communities from Lake Erie, under a cyanobacterial bloom - NOAA_Erie_Diel5S_2200h metaG (SPAdes) (version 2) | ecosystem: Environmental > Aquatic > Freshwater > Lake ...
GTAAACACCAATACTCCAACGCAACTGATGATGTAGTCTAATTGAGCGCTGTTCATGAACCAATTCACCACAGAGGCGATGATCATTCCAAAAACAGCCATCATCAAAATCGCTCCCATCTTTGATAAATCGGTGGAAGTGGTGAATCCCAAGAAGGCCATGAAGCCAAATAATCCTGCCGTAATGAAGAATACTTTGGTGATGGTGCCAAAATCATAAACCAAAAAGATGCTGCTCATGCTTAATCCCATCACTGCAGCGAATCCAACAAAAACTAAATTCAATGCTGTGGGACTCAATTTATTGATACCAAAATTCATTACTAGGATGAATGCTAGAGGAGACAACATCACCAACCATCCCAAACCTGTCATGCCCGTAGGTCCAATCAGGTAAGAAATCATTTCGGGAGTTCCCATTTTATATGCCACCACGCCGGAGATAACCAAAGCAAGTGACATCATTCCAAAAACGCGATTCATGAACGCTCTTAAACTAGAGCTGGATACTTCATCTACCGTGAAGTTTCTTTGAAAATCTGGTGTATTCATAGTTGTATTATTTTAATTTATTTCCTATCAAATGTATAAATTCTTTTCGGGTTTTGTCATTATCCAAAAATTCTCCGCTAAAAGCCGAGGTGGTGGTGAGTGAATTTTGTTTGCTTACACCTCTCATTTGCATGCACAAGTGCTGACATTCAATGACAACAGCCACCCCTAAAGGTTGAAGGGTTTCTTGGATACAATCTCTGATCTCAATGGTCAATCTCTCTTGCACTTGCAGTCTCCTTGCAAAAACATCTACCACTCTTGGAATTTTGCTCAATCCTACGATGGTTCCATTGGGAATGTACGCGATATGGGCTTTGCCAAAAAAAGGCAGTAGGTGATGTTCACACAAGCTATACACCTCAATGTCTTTCACCAATACCATTTCCTGGTAAGACTCGGAGAACATAGCGGACTTTAATACCTCTGCAGCATTTTGCTGATATCCTTGGGTTAAGAAGCCATACGCCTTAGCCACGCGTTCAGGAGTTTTTTGTAGCCCCTCACGATTCGCATCCTCCCCGATGTTTTGAAGAATGCTCTTGACGGCAATTTCTATGGGATTATTTTCCGCCATAGTATTCTACAAAGTTATTTTCTGTCTCATACAGCTTGATAGCATGCAATTGGCAACCGCAAGCATTGATATCCTGCTCAATTTGTTCCCAAATGGCAATGGCTACATTTTCAGTGGAGGATTTGATTCCTTCCAAAAAATCAACATCCATATTGAGGTTTTTATGATCTAATTTATCAATCACTTTGGAGTTGATGATTTTGCTGAGATCTTTGAGGTCCATGCAAAATCCTGTAATGGGATCTGGAACCCCCTTGATGGTAACAAACAAATCGTAATTATGACCATGCCAGTTGGGATTGGAACACTTTCCAAAAGTGTCAAAGTTTTTCTGCTCACTCCACTCCTCATGCCACAATTTGTGAGCGGCATTGAATCTTTCTTTTCTTGTAACGTACACCGTTTTTGACATCTCAATATATTTTTTTATTCATGTTTAAATACTGGCCCACATAATCTTCCACTCCTTCTTCCAATGTATGGAAAGGCTCGATATAACCCGCGTTGATGAGCTTAGACATATTGGCCTCTGTGAAGTATTGGTATTGATCTCTGATATCTTCCGGAGTATCAATGAATGAAATATTTTCTGGAATTTGCATATTGCGAAAAGTATTTTTCACCAAATCCAAAAAAGTCCGGGCTTTGCCACTGCCTAAATTAAAAATACCAGATTGTTTTCTTTTTTCCATCAGCCAAATACAAACGGAAGCAACATCTTTGACATACACAAAATCACGCATTTGACCTCCATCTGGAAACTGAGGATGGTGGGAACGAAACAATTTCATTTCTCCGGTATTTTGAATCTGATTGAAGGCGTGCCAAATGACGGAGGCCATTCTTCCCTTATGGTATTCATTGGGTCCATATACATTGAAAAATTTCAATCCTGCCCAAAAAAATGGAGTTGTATTTTGTTGCAACACCCATTTATCAAATTCATTCTTTGATTCCCCATAAGGATTCAAAGGTTGCAGGGAAGGGATGATGTCATGTCGATCTTCATAGCCAAACTCCCCATTTCCATAAGTAGCCGCGGAAGACGCATATACCAAGGGAATAGCGTATTGTGTGCACAGCTCCCATACTTTTTTAGAGTAACCCACATTCCATTGCTCGAAGATGGCCGCATTGAATTCGGTGGTATCGGTTCTGGCTCCTAAATGGAAAATAAAGTCAATTTGATTTTCATTTTTCTCGATGAAATCCAATAGAAGATTTCTATCCAACAATTGTCTGAATTGCTTAGACTGATAATTGACCTTTCTATCTTCTCGGGAAAAATCATCCACCAATACCAGATCAAAGTATCTTAGTTCATTCAGTTTCGCTACCAATGCAGAGGCGATGAATCCTGCTGCACCTGTTACAATAATCATTCTCTTGTAATGTTTCCACAAAGTTAGGGGTTATTGAGAGAAAAAAAAGGCTAATTAGCGTTAATCCTCCACGGTCTATTTTGGAAAAGCACTGTTCGAAAATAAATTTTGGCTTTGTAAATCCATTACAATCATAAAGTATTACTTTGCAATATGTGCGGACGCTACATTGTCGTTACTAAAATCAAGGAAATCGAGAAGAAATGGGGATTAAAGGCCCCTAGTGGTTTTTCTTTTGAACCTACAGCGAATTTATCGCCGGGTCAAAAGGGATTGGTAGTCACTCAACAAGCTCCCAAGGAAATTCAGTTAATGCGATTTGGTATGACACCTCACTGGTCGAAGGACGGTAAAATGTTCATCAATGCGCGCAGTGAAGGTGATCATAATTCTGATAATGATGCTCAATATCGCGGAGCCAAGGGGATATTGGAGAAGCCAAGTTTCAGAAAGCCGATTCGCTCCCAGCGATGCTGGGTGATTGCGGATGGATTTATTGAGGGGCCAGAAAAAGTTGGGTTGAACCAGCCGTTTTGCGTTTATCCGAGAAAGGGCGATGGACCTATGATTTTTGGGGGTATTTGGGATACTTATCAAAAGGGGGCGACGGTAGTGGAGTCTTTTGCTATTGTGACTACCCCGGCCAATGAGGTCTTAAGACAAATTGGTCATCATCGTTGTCCGTTGATTTTAGACAAGGAATCGGCGATGTTGTGGATCGATGAGCAATCTACTTTGAGCGATGTGACGGCATGTATGAAAGTGCCTAAGGCGGAATGGTTAAACGCATATCCCATTGACTCCGCCATCAAGTCTTCTCAAATGAATGGAAAAGATTTGCTCAAACCCATTGGTGATAGGGTAATCAAGGAGTTTGAATACGAGGTCTACCAAGATATTGAGATGTTTGGAATGGGAGAAACAAGAGGGAGAAAGAGAAGGGATGATCAATTGAGTTTGTTCTAAAGTGTCATGATTGGACATAGTTATTTCTCTTTGAGATATGGGGTGTTGGCACCCAAGGCAGTATGCGAAACTTTCCGAGAGTTGGGTTTCCCGGTGGGAATGTTGGCAGATGTAAATGCTACTTCCGCTATTTGGGATGTTTGGCGATGGTCTAAAAAAGAGGAGTATCCTGTGTTGACGGGAGTGGATGTAAAAAATGGAGTGCGAACCGTCTATGTGGCCATTCCTCATGGAGAAGCCGGTTGGTTGGAAGTGAATGAGTGGTTGAGTTATCATTTGCAATCCCAACGGCCATTTCCGGAACGAGCGCCGGAATGGAGGCAAGTGACGGTGATATATCCCATAGAAACCATACGGGATTGGCCCATGGAAGTGATGAAGCAGCATGAATGGGTGGGAATAGGGCACTTGGATATTCATAAATGGCGCATTTCAAGATGGAGTAAATATCCGCGCTGCATGGCTTGCCCCGTTTTTAGTTTTCGGCATCAAAGAGATTTTAATATTCACCGATTGCTGAGGGCAGTGGACAGCAATGCTCTATTGAGTAAACTATCTGTTTTGGATCATGCTGGAATGAATGAGAAATTTATCTCATTTTCAGATTTGCAATTGGCATTTTCCGAATATCCTGAGTTGTTAGAAAATACAACTCGAATTTTTCATGAAAATTTCTTGCTTCAACAGCAAACGGATTTGTCCAGCATGAAAAATCAGCAGGTGTATGGAACAGATGGAGAGAATGATTTTGCTTTGTTGAAGGATTTGTGCTGGGAGGGAATGTCCTATCGATATCCCCTTGAAGATTTGCAAAACAAAGACTCGGTTATTGTCAGCCGATTGCAAAAGGAATTGGAGTTGATCCAGGAGAAGTCATTCGTGGCTTATTTCCTGATCAATTGGGACATTACTTCCTACGCTAGAAGCAAAGGTTATTTTTATGTAGGTAGGGGCAGTGGAGCCAATAGCATTGTAGCCTATTTACTCAGAATTACAGATGTGGATCCCATTGAGTTGGATTTATATTTCGAAAGATTTATCAATCTGTATCGCCAGAATCCTCCGGATTTTGATATTGATTTTTCTTGGACCGACAGAGAGGATATGACTCAATACATATTTTCTCGATTTCGAAATGTAACTTTATTGGGCGCCTATAATACTTTTCAATATCGCGCTGCGGTGAGGGAAATAGGGAAGGTATTTGGTCTTCCAAAGGAGGACATTGATATGTTATCTGATGGAAAGTATCAGGTGAATCAGTTAGATGAGTTGCAGCAATTGACTTTGCGGTATGCAGCATTGATTCAAGATTTTCCCAATGCGCTGGCCATTCATGCCGCGGGAATTTTAATTACACAAAAATCCATTCATCATTATACAGCCACTTTTTTACCTCCCAAGGGATTTCCGACCACGCAATTTGATATGCTCGTAGCGGAGGATATTGGGATTTACAAGTTTGATATTTTATCCCAACGGGGATTGGGTAAAATCAAAGAATGCATGGAGATTATCGGTTATAATCAGCCTCATCGATTGACTTTTGATATTCATAATATTGCTTTGTTTAAAAGGGATGAAGCCGTCAAAAACTTGATCCGATCGGCGCAGGCCATCGGATGTTTTTACGTGGAATCACCGGCCATGCGCATGTTATTGACGAAGCTGCAGGTGGATGATTATTTGGGATTAGTAGCAGCGAGTTCTGTTATTCGACCCGGTGTTTCAAAAAGTGGCATGATGCGGGAGTTTATCTTGCGTCAACGCTTTCCTGAAAGAAGAAAAACCGCTCATCCCGTTTTATTGGAGATCATGCCAGAGACCTATGGGGTGATGGTGTATCAAGAGGATGTGATCAAAGTAGCGCACTTTTTTGGTGGTTTGAGTTTGGCAGAGGCCGATGCTTTGAGAAGAGGCATGAGTGGGAAGTTTAGAGGAAGGGAGGAGTTTGAAAAAGCCAGGGATTCATTTATTGAGAATGCATTGTCCAAAGGAAATGAACTGTCGGATATTATTGAGATTTGGCGCCAGATTGAGAGTTTTGCCGGCTATGCATTTGCAAAAGGTCATTCTGCTTCCTATGCCGTGGAGAGTTTTCAAAGTTTGTATCTCAAAGCTTATTTTCCGTTGGAATATATGGTGGCCACCATCAATAACGGAGGAGGATTTTATTCCGTGGAATTTTATGTACAAGAGGCCAAAAGAAATGGTGGAATCATTGAAGCACCTTGTTTGCAGAATAGCAGCGCAGAAACTGTTATTCGCGATAAGGTGATTTATTTGGGATTAGGAATGATACGAGACTTGGAGCATCCTGTCATTGAAAGGATTCTTCAGTCCAAGAGGCAGGAAGGTGATTTTACAGATTGGGATGATTTTTTGGAGCGCGTGAGCATTGGTTTAGAGCAATGCGTTTTGTTGATCAGAATCGGTGCTTTTCGATTTACAGGGTTCAATAAAAAGGAATTATTATGGAAGGCACAGTTGCATTTTATGCAAACTCGGAACGCCATTTCTTCCTCTCTTTTTGGAGTGGAGAAGAAGCATTTTCAGATTCCAGATTTACCGCATTATGCATTGGAGGACGCCTATGACGAGATGGAGATTTTGGGATTTCCTCTGTGTTCTCCTTTTGATTTGATAGAAGAGGCTCAGAGGAATTTCATTGATGCAGAAATGTTGCCACAGCAATTGGGAAAGGTGGTACAAGGTATTGTGTATTTTATTACATGTAAACCCACGCGCACAAGCAAAGGGGAGCGTATGTATTTTGGAAATTTTTTAGATGTCAAAGGAGGGTTTGTGGATACGGCTCATTTTCCGATTCCTCAAAAACGAAACATGGATTGGCGAGGACAAGGGGTATATTGGATCAAGGGAAAGGTAATGGAGGAATTTGGAGCTTGGAGCATAGAGGTGGACGAGATGAGAAAATTGGCCTATATCGACGATCCGCGATACAGTGAATTAAGAGCTGCAGAAAAATCGAGATTGAAAAAGTGATTTTATTTATCTTGCCGCTATGAATGTGAAGCGGAGAGGTATTGTTTGGGTCCTTTTGATGTTTGTATGTGCTCCTGTTGTTGCGCAAGAGTCTGCTCGGCTTTGTGTAATAGACGAGGAGCGTTTGTCGGCTCTTCCAGGTGTGCTCATTTACTGCAATGATAAGCCTGTGGGAGTGTCAAATGTGGAAGGGTGTTGGAATAAAAGTATGGGACAACCACAAGATCAATGGCGATTGAAGATGATGGGATTTGTGGATACGGTATTTTTTTGGAAAGAGGCTGTGGATTTGACAATTAAAATGCGACCCCGGGATTTGGAATCCTCCACACTTACCATCAGTACCCACTTATACGGGAGGCCATTGCAGGAAAATACGCAGTCCATTGAAAGCATTGATGGTAGGGATATTATCCGAAAGCGAAATGTGGATGCAGCTGCGGCACTAGAGCGTGTTCCAGGTGTTACCATCATCGATGGTCAGGCGAGTTTTAGAGGGGGTAGTGGTTATTCTTACGGTGCGGGATCGCGAGTGATGTTGGTGATTGATGACATGCCTTTATTGACGGCAGATAGAAATGATATCAAGTGGAATTATGTAGCCACAGAAATGATTGATAAGATGGAAGTGGTGAAAGGGGCCTCTTCCGTGCAATATGGATCCTCTGCGCTCAATGGGGTAGTGCATGTCAGAACCATGGCGCCTCGTGAGAAGCCGCATCTGATGTTTCAAACTTATACCACCAGTTTTTCAAAGCCTTCCGTAGAGGGTGCTACTTGGTGGAATCAAGAAGATACCCCTAGTCCGCGACAAGGGGGGATGTTGCTTCCTACTCAAAGTAATTTTCCTTATCAAGCAGGTTATTTGATTCGATATGGCCAGCGCACGGGCAATATTCTATGGATTGTGGGAGGTAGTTTGCATCAATCACGGGGTTGGATCAAAAAGGAAAAGGAGAATCGGATGCGGTGGACACTCAAGACTACTTATGTTTTTCCAAAAAATTCCCGGTGGAGGTTGGGCTTGAATGCGCAAGTGATGCGTCAAAATCAAAGCTCTGTATTGTTTTGGGCCAATGATACTACGGGTGCATTTTTGCCCAATGGGGATGGCGTTGTAGTAAATTACAACGACTTATGGATGAATATCGATCCTTGGGCTTCCTATTACGATAAGTTTGGCAATCATCACCAACTCAAAACTCGCTTTTATGCCTCGTATTTTCCGAGTACCAGGAGTTTCAGACCGGGCCTTCATTTGCGTCATGGAACCTATTCATTTCATAGGAAAACGAGTTTTGGTTTAGATTGGATTACGGGTGTAAATGCCAATTATTTTGCCTTTGGAGATGCCGCTTTTGGAGGACGGCATGTGGGGAATTTTATTGGTGCGTTCACACAAGCGGATTGGTCATGGCGCAATTGGCACTTCTCAGGTGGAGCCCGTATGGAGTCGTTTCAAGTGGATAGTATCAAAGTAAAAGCCATTCCAGTGGGTAGGTTGGGATTGACCTATTCTATCAATGAGCATCATATTTTAAGAGCATCTTATGTGGAGGGATTCAGATTTCCTTCTCCTGCGGAGCGTTATGTTAGATATACCATTGATCAGATAAATATTTACGCCAATCCTGATGTAGCTCCAGAGCGGGGATGGAATGTGGATCTCGGTTATAAAGGCATTTATGAAAAGGATCAGTTCCAGGCTACCTGGGATGCGGTATTGTTCTTGACTCGATACCGTGATTTGATTGAATTTACTTTTGGTAGATGGGGATTGCCAACAGATCCGATGTTTGGTTTAGGATACAAAAGTGTGAATGTCAGTAACGCTCAAGTGGGAGGAGTAGAACTCAGTGGTAATGCCAATGGTAAAATTCATGGTTGGGAAATTCATGGATTGATGGGGTACACCTATTTACTTCCTGTTGATTTGGGAGTATATCCAAGAGGAAATCATCTCCTTCATTACGCAAGTGATTTGGTAACGGAATTTGGCAGCAAAGATTCTGCGGATTATTTGTTGCGATACCGCTTCAAGCATATGGTCAAGGCCAATGTGGATATTCAAAAGGGGAAATGGGGAGTGGGAGTGGGGTATCGATATTACAGTTTCATGCAAAAAATAGATCCTGTACTAGAGTGGTTTGTTGACGGATTGGCTCATTATCGTCAGACACAGACACATGGAACGAATATTTGGGATGCTCGTTTTTTTTATCAGGCTACAGACAAGATGAGTGCTAGTGTGCAGGTGCAAAATGTGTTTAATGCCTTTTATGCAACCAGGCCCGCCAAACCAGATGCCCCGCGAAATATATCGTTGCAATTGACTTGGAGAATAGACTAGGTTGATTGGGTATTGGCAAAATTCATAGCGCGTTCGATGCCCATAAAAGTGAAGTTGAGACAAGCTTCTTCTGCTTTTTTTAAGTGATTAAAGATATCTTTTAGTTCTTCCTCGCTCCATTGTCCCAGCACATAGTCTACTTGCTTTCCTTTTGCAAATTGATTGCCTACACCAAACCTTAAGCGAGGATAGCCATCTGATTGCAAAATGTACTGAATATGCTTTAACCCATTGTGTCCACCATCGCTTCCTTTTGGACGTAAACGAATTTTGCCAAAGGGCAATGCCAAATCATCTGTGATGACCAATATATTTTCAATAGACACCTTTTCTTCTTGCATCCAATATCGCACCGCATTTCCGCTGAGATTCATGAAAGTGGAAGGTTTGATTAAAATGATGGTTTTACCTTTCACTTTAATTTCTGCACGATCGGCATATCGTGAAGTTTGCCAAAATCCATTGTAGTGATCAGCCAATTGATTGACCACCTCAAACCCAATGTTGTGACGAGTATTGTTGTATTCCCATCCCACATTGCCCAAGCCAAAAAAAATAAACTTCATTATATAAAGAGAATACCCGATTTCCCTCTTTTTTATCTTACCACAAAACGGGTGATATCTGTTTTGTTTTCTGAATGGTTTACGCGCACTGTATAAATTCCAGCGGGAAGGGTTGCTGTTGGTATTTCACAGATAACGTTGTTGATGACAGTATTCAATACTGATTGTCCCGCATTGTTAAAAATTTGAATGCGTTGCATGGTATTACCCCCTGCAGATATGATCACAGAATGAGGATGGTGTTGGACATTGAGTGAAAATGGAATTTCATCTTTTAGTATTTCTGGATCTGGACATTGTCCATTTGCACAATTTTGTAGGAGAAATGCGGTGCCGTGGAAGCTACCATTGAAGGGGATTCTTACTAGGTCACCGTTCTCAATTTTTTGATGATAACCAGGATTAACAAGGATGTGTTCTTGTTCTCTTATGATATACATAGGCTGAGAGACAAGATAGTTGAGTAATGTCCATTGATGATGTTCATCTAAATGATTAATTTTTACATAAGCATATTCAAAAGTCTCTTGATCATTGGAAAGGTCCAGGTACACGGGAATCACGTTTTCATTTTCCAAGGATATGGAGGTTGACATCAACATGATTTTTTCTTCAGATAGAAGAGACAGATTGAATTTATTATTGGTGAGATCATACAAATCGATTACATCCATTCCTGCATCGAAATTGGGGCTGGAGGAAAGGTCATTCGAAATGGTAGAAACATCACGAAGTGAAAGTTGATTATCTAAAAGCTGGAGGTCTACGGCAGGTGCATACGATGATCGCTCAAATAATTTTGGATTACATCTATTGACTTTGGCATTTTCCGTAAAGGTTAAACTTTGATTGGTGGTAGAGGCATGTACAAAAAAGCTTTGGCTGTGAGGAATGAATTTTCCAATACCATCCGGGTAGGACGTTGTACTATTGAATGCTCCATTGTTGGGGTTGTAAAAAAGATAATTATTAGTTGCATAGTCAAAAACATAATAGGCCCCAATATCCGAACTAGCCGCTTCAACGATATCCCAATTGATTTCGCTGGGATAAGGGTTGGCCAATAAATTTCTTCCAAAAGATTCGATTTCACCAGAAGGAGTGTAAGTCATGGGGATATTCACGGTTCCTTTCATGAAAAATCCAGAAGGGTTGACCGTTAAAGCGGGTGAATTGGCATAAACATTAAGCCCCAATTGAGGATTGATGACTCCTGTGCTCGGATTGATTACGGTAAATCCAACATTTGACCCTCCCACTAATGTTTCGTTATACCATTTGATGCTGTTAGAAGTCATGGTAATAGTGGGGTAGGTAATTCCATTGACAGTTGCTGATGACCAAGCAGCGTTGGGGCTAAGACCTGTTGTCAGAGCAGCATTGGAATACAAAGGACAAGATAAAAACAACCAGCTTGCTCGGGACTCTGAAGGGATGTATCGCTGCAGGGTAATGGGCCCCACGACATCAGAGTTTGTACCAATACTTTGTATAGAACCAGAGCAGCTCGCATTCGATAACAGGGCTAAACTTCCTCCTGTTCCGTTGGTAGTGAGGGTGCCCGCTGTGGGTATAACGGCAGCTGTGACAAAGACAGGAGCGTTGAGGGTAACACCAGCAGCATTGTTGATTTGAAGTTCCATGAACCGTGTTCCTGAGGAGCCTCCGATCGTTTGAGCGTTCGTTCCACCCATGATGACACGACAACCTGCCGTACAACAAGTGGGGTCAAAATTACCATTGAAAGAAGCGGAGTTGTTGTTGTTGGTCCAATTTCCGGTGAGGGTGAGGGTTTGAGCTGTACTGCCTGCTGTGAGGGTCCCACCAGCATTTAAAGTTACATTAGCCAAGGCAAAGCTTCCGTCAATAGTGATGTTGTGAGAAATTACTAACGAACTTGAGGAATTGAATATGGGAGTGGTGGGCGAACCGCCGTTGGTCAATGACCAAGTGTTGGCTCCGTTCAAATTCCCGTTGTTGATGCTGTAATAGGTGGCGGCGGCCGCCACTTGGTTGAAACTAAAATTATCGAGGTACATGTTTCCTGCTAGCGTAGAAGATGCGGTAGCATTGGTGGGCCAACGGAGTGAAGCTCCCACAAACGAGCAGTTCGTATGAGTGTTATCGGTGACTGGATTGGTAATGACCTCATAGGTTCCATCATTATTGAAATCGGCATAAACCGTCCAAGCAGCGCTGGCGTTTCTGATGACTTTTATTCCAATGGTGTTATAGCCAGCTGTACTATTCCCATAATTGCCACCGTAAGAAGGGCCGGGAACGGTCACTAAATCCGAGGCTGCACTATTGGTAATCCGCATCAATTTGAGTGGTCGAGCAGAGGCGGTGCTTGAAACAGGATTAACACCAATGGCATATCCATTGATTCCGTTGAGGCTGGGGACGGATATATCCACCACGTTCGATGTATTAGGCATTCTCATATTGGTACCATTGGCGGCAAGAACAATCCAAAATTTTTGGCTAGCACTCACCCCTTTTCCAGAGGTTTTAAGCTTAAACTCCCATGTCGTAGTGGCACCGGAAAGGTTAGAAGTGGCGGCGGGTATGGCTCTTGATACATTGGAGAAATTTGTACTCCCAGAAGTAGTCCCCGTGCCATTATGTTTCAATGACTTTGTTCCTTCTATGGGCGTTGTAGTGGAAGCGGTCCACTCCCCATTCACACCGGCAGTCCAAGCGTTTACACTTTCAAAATCATCCAATATTTGTCCAAATGTCAATGTGGACATTAATACTGTACAGATTAAGGAAATCAATTGAGGTAATGCTCTCATAACGATACTTTTGCGCTAATATACGGGAAAAAAGGTAAACTCTTTCATTCAAATTTGATGGTAATTTAGTTTCCTTTGTGGAAAGAATGGTTGGAGTAAAAAAGTTAGCGGTCATTGTGGCAGCGGGAAAAGGTTCAAGGCTTGGAGAATCTTTGCCGAAGCAATTCCTAATGCTTTCGGGTAAACCTGTGTTGCATTGGACAATTCAACGCTTTTATGAGGCAGGGTCAGAGGTGACCGTTGTGCTGCATTCGTCCATGTTGGAGTTTTGGCAACAATTGGCCGTGCAAAATGATACACCCCCTCACAAGTGCATTGTTGGCGGAGAAGAGCGATTTCATTCTGTTAAAAATGCAGTAAATGCGATAGAAGACCAATTGGGAGTGGTGGCCATTCACGATGCCGCTCGTCCCAATATTTCTTCGGCGCTAATTGATCTATTATTTGAAAATGCACAGCAATATCAATCAGCTATACCATACACTTTGCCCGCGGATACTGTCCGAATAAGGAGAGAGGAAGATACTCAATTGGTGGAGCGATCGGAAGTGATGATGATCCAGACTCCACAATGTTTTTGGCTGGCTGATTTGAAAGAGGCCTATCAACAAGATTATCGGAAATCCTTTACGGATGACGCAACTGTTATGGAGGACTATTTAATTGCTCCCCTGCATTTTGTGGAAGGGGAAAAGCTGAATTTTAAAATTACCCATCCATCGGATTGGGAAATCATGCAAAAAATATTTAAGCCTTAGATTATGTCGGAAACGCCCATAGCTGCTCAAAAAGAGCATTCTATTACTGTCCATGGAGATGTAAGAAACGACCCCTATTATTGGATGCGATTGTCGGATGAGCAAAAAAACGCGGCTGAAAAAGACGATCAAACGCGCAGCGTATTGGCCTATCTCGATCAAGAAAATGCGTTCACCAAAAAGTCCTTGGCTCACACCCAAGATTTTCAGGAAAAGCTATTCCTTGAAATGAAGGGGCGCATCAAAGAGACGGATCAGAGTGTTCCGGTTAAAGATAATGGTTATTGGTATTATACGAGATTTGAAGAGGGTAAGGACTATGCTTACTATTGTCGTAAAAAAGAAACTTTGGAAGCGGCAGAGGAAGTATTGATCGATGGCCCTAAGTTAGCTGAAGGTAAAGCTTATTGGGCATTAGGAGGTATGACCATCAGTGAGGACAATCAATGGATGGCCTACGGGGTGGATGAAGTGAGCCGACGGGTGTATCAAATTCAGTTTGAAAATTTAAACGATCCATTATTTCATTCAGAAGTTTTGGAAGGTACTTCCGGCAGGGCCACTTGGGCAGCGGATAATAAAACCGTTTTTTACACAAAAAAGGATCCTCAGACCTTGCGCGATTTTCAAATTTGGAGACATGTTGTTGGAACGCCACAAGCGGAAGATGTTTTGGTTTTTCAAGAGGATGATGAAGAGTTTTCTTGCTATGTTTTTAAAACAAAAAGCGAGGCTTATATTATCATAGGAAGTTCTCAAACATTGATCAAAGAGTATCGTTATATCAAGGCCAATGAGCCGTTGAGTGAGTTCAAAGTTTTTTTAGAAAGGCAGGATGATCATGAATATGGGATTGACCATTATGGTGATCATTTTTTCATTACTACGAACTGGGAAGCCAAAAATTTTCGTTTGATGAAATGTCCTTTGGAGGATACAAGGCAGTCTCAATGGCAAGAGGTGCTTCCGCATCGAGAAGAGGTATTATTGGAAGGTGTGGAGATCTTTAGAGACTACATGGTAGTGGATGAGAGGATCAACGGGTTGACCTGTTTAAGAATCATGCGTTGGGATAATACGGTGGATTATTACTTACCCTTTGCCGATGCTGCTTATGCTGCGGGAGTGGGCGCTAATCCTGATTTTAATACAGAGATATTACGATATGGTTATTCTTCCATGGTAACCCCTGCCTCTACTTTTGATTTCAACATGAGGACTCAAGAGAGTTGTCTTTTAAAGCAACAAGAGGTGGTGGGCGGTTATGATCGCAATCAATATTATTGTGAAAGAGTGATGGTGGCGGCTCGTGATGGAGTGCAGGTGCCAATGTCTATTGTGTATAGAAAAGATTTTAAAAAGAATGGCGAACAGCCGGTATTATTGTATGCCTATGGAAGTTATGGTCATAGTATTGATGCAGGTTTTAGTTCGGGCAGATTGTCGCTGTTAGACAGGGGATTTGCATTTGCTATTGCCCACATCAGAGGGGGGCAAGAGATGGGAAGACAATGGTATGAAGATGGGAAGTTACTAAAAAAAATGAATACTTTTCACGATTTCATTGATTGTGGGCAATTTTTAGTGAATGAACAATACACCTCAGAAAATGGACTGTTTGCTATGGGGGGGAGCGCAGGGGGCTTACTCATGGGAGTAGTCGCTAATCAAGCTCCGAGTTTATTCAAGGGGATTATTTCAGCTGTACCCTTTGTTGATGTTGTTACTACTATGTTGGATGAAACGATTCCCCTCACCACTTTTGAATTTGATGAATGGGGAAATCCGCAGCATGAAGAGTATTATTGGTATATGAAATCCTACTCTCCCTATGATAACATTGTGAAACAAGATTATCCTAATATATTGGTCACCACGGGCTATTGGGACAGTCAAGTACAGTATTGGGAACCTGCAAAGTACATTGCTAAATTGCGAACCTATAACACAGGAAAAAATCCAATTCTATTTTGGTGTAACATGGATGCGGGTCATGGTGGGAAGTCGGGACGATTTGAGGCCTTGAAAGAAGTGGCGATGGAATACGCCTTTATGCTGGATTTGGTGGGAATTACAGAGTAGTTTTTACTCCTACAGAAGCGAGCAACTCAAACAAATCCATACCGGGTGTTAAGTGAAGACCAATAAGCCCTGCCTTCTGAGCGCCTTTGACATGCTGTATAGAGTCGTCTACAAAAACAGTTTCTGATGGATGTAAAGCATGAAGTTGGCATACATGAAGAAAGGTTTCAGGATGTGGTTTCCTTTTTCCAAGATCTTGACTATAGTGGATAGCTTCTAATGCACTTTCCATGATTGCCCACTCTCCATTTTGTTGCATCATCTCTTCAAAAGCAGGAGCATGAATGGCATTGGTATTACTCAGTAGGAAGGTACGGTAGTTTTTTTTAAGTAATGGCAATTGTGCTATTCGATGGGAAATAGGATTTAAAAGGATACTATTCCAAGCAGCTGCAATTTGAGATCGGG
>Ga0209990_10002228_pt1 | contig 15426 bp, 11 predicted proteins | sample NOAtaG_6_FD_187304 | JGI IMG/M metagenome (GOLD analysis project Ga0209990, IMG submission 187304) | Freshwater lake microbial communities from Lake Erie, under a cyanobacterial bloom - NOAA_Erie_Diel5S_2200h metaG (SPAdes) (version 2) | ecosystem: Environmental > Aquatic > Freshwater > Lake ...
GGGCGGCCGCGACGAGGAGCGAACTCAGCATGCGCGCACGATAAAGGAAGAAGCGCCCTGCGCGCGGGTGCGGGCAGGGCGCTTGCGAAGTCTTGACGGTGCGTTCGGCGGACGGGAGGCTCAGCGCACCGAAGCCTGACCGAATCGAAGCCTCACCGAACTTTGGCGAGGAACGTCTTCGTCTCGGCGCGCGAGGCCTTGATGATGGCGTCGGCTCGCTTCGGGTTCGCCTTCGCCTCGAGAAGCGCGGTCAGCATCATCGGGGCGACGATGGTCGCGTCGCTCTCGACGACGAACATCGGGGTCTTCTCGGTGAGCTTGTCCCAGGTGATCTTCTCGTTCGGCGTGGCGCCCGAGTACGAGCCGTAGGAAGTGGTCGAGTCGCTGATCTGGCAGAAATACGCCCACGGACGCACGGGTTCCTGCAGGTCGTACTTGATGCTCGGCACCACGCAGATGGGGAAGTCGCCGGCGATGCCGCCGCCGATCTGGAAGAACCCGATGCCCGCGCCCTTCGACAGACGCTTGTAGTCGTCGTAGAAGCCCGCCATGTATTCGATGCCGCTCTTCACGATCGAGGCGCTGCACTCGCCGAACTTCACATGCGACGCGAAGATGTTGCCGAAGGTCGAGTCTTCGTGCCCCGGCACCACGATCGGCAGGTTCGCCTTCGCGGCCGCGAGCAGCCAGCAGTCGTCCGGGTTGCCCTCGAACTTCGACTTCGGCAGCGACAGGACGAGCTCGTAGAAGTACTCGTGCCAGTAGCGGCGCTCGCCGTTCTTCGTCGCCTTCATCCACATCGGGACGAGGATCTTCTCGACCGAGCGGAACGCCTCGTCCTCGGGGATGCTCGTGTCGGTGACGCGGCGCATGCGCTGCTTGAGGATCTTGGTGTCGTCCTCCTTCGTGAAGTAGCGGTACTCGGGGAAGTCCTTGTAGCTGTGGTGCGCCACGAGGCGGAAGAGCGACTCCTCGAGGTTCGCGCCCGTCACCGAGAGGCCGTGCACGAGGCCCGCGCGGATCGCGGGGGCGAGCGTGATGCCGAGCTGCGCCGAGCTCATCGCGCCGGCGACGGCCCAGTACATCTTGCCGCCCTTCGAGACATGGTCCCAGTAGGCGAAGAGGGCGTCGCGGGTCGAGCGCGCGTTGAAGTTCTTGTAGTTGCGAGCGACGAACTCGAGAATGGGCAGGGACTGCGTGGACATAGGGGTGGAAATGTACCCGAGCCGAGGAGCGCGGTGCGCGGCGGGATACACTGCAAACCGTGGCGATTCCTCCATCGGCCATCCTCGTGACGGGCGGCGCCGGCTTCATCGGCAGCAACCTCGTGCGGCACCTGAACGCCGCGGCCGACGACGCCGTGGTGACGCTCGACAAGCTGACCTACGCAGGGCATCGGGAGAATCTCGCGGGTCTCGCGCATCCCGAGCGGCACACTTTCGTGCACGCCGACATCTGCGACCGCGAGCGCTGCCTGGCGGTCCTGGCCGAGCACCGCGTGCGCGCCGTCGTGCACCTGGCGGCCGAGTCGCATGTCGACCGCTCGATCATGGGCGCCGAGGAGTTCGTGCAGACGAACATCGTCGGCACGCAGCGGCTCCTCGAGGCGGCGCGGGCGCACTGGCACGCGCTGGGCTCCGACGAGCGCGCGCGTTTCCGCTTCGTGCATGTGTCGACCGACGAGGTGTACGGCAGCCTCGCGCCCGCCGACGCGCCGTTCACCGAGGAGTCGCCGGTCCGCCCGAACAGCCCGTACGCGGCCAGCAAGGCGGCGGCCGACCATCTCGTGCGCGCGGCGCACCGCACGCACGGGCTGCCCGTCGTCGTCACCAACTGCTCGAACAACTACGGGCCGCGGCAGATGCCGGAGAAGCTGATCCCCGTGGTGATCGAGCGCGCGCTCGCAGGGAAGTCGATCCCGATCTACGGCGACGGCGAACAGGTGCGCGACTGGATCCATGTCGACGACCACTGCCGCGCGCTCGTGCGCGTGCTCGAGGCCGGCCGCACGGGCGAGGTCTACAACATCGGCGGCGACTGCGAGAAGACGAACCTCGCGCTTGTCCGCGCGCTGTGTGCGGTGCTTGACCGCGAGCGCCCGCGTGCGGACGGCGCGAGCTACGCCGCGCAGATCGCGCATGTCGCCGACCGGCCGGGGCACGACCGCCGCTACGCGATCTCAAGCGCGAAGATCGCGCGCGAACTCGGCTGGCGCCCGACGGTCGCGTTCGAGCAGGGGCTCGCCGACACCGTGCGCTGGTACCTCGCGAACGGCGCGTGGCTGGCGGCGGTGGCGAACGCGGAGCACCGCGAATTCATGGCGAGGCAGTATGGTGGGTGAGGGTGCGTGCGCCGTCGCGGCGAGCGAGGCGCGTAAAGGGCAGCCAGCATGATCATCGCAGGCCTCATCAACTTCATCATCACGGCGCTGCTTCTCGCGACGATCGTCTCGATCCCACTCTTCTGGCTGGAGCGGCGGCGTTTCCGAGGCCTCGGAATCAGCGACGCCAGCCCGGCTTGCGGGAAGTGCCTCTACCCGATGCGCGGTTGGGGGTCGGCGGTCTGCCCCGAGTGTGGTTCGAGCACGCTGAAGGTCGGGGTGATCACGGGTTCCACCAAGGCGCGCCGGCTGGCGTTGTGCTTCGTGGCGTGCGGTGCGCTCTGCCTATTCGGAACCGGCATGGTCATGGCGCAGATGACGCTCACCATCCGCACGACAGTCATCGATCAAGTATGGACTTCCTCCGAATTCGCCTGGCTTTCAAGCAATCTGGATTGGCGGCAGCGGCATGGCCCGTTCGGCGCTGTCGAGCGTCCCGTTGCGAGACTCACCGTTTCCGCTTCTGGAGGACAGTCTTCGCCCGACGAGCGGGCGACGCGGGTGGTCGAGTGGACTGACCCGACGATGTCGCCTACCCACGAGGCGGTCGTCAAAGCGATCGAGGATGTCGCCGGCGATCGCATCGATGCGTCCGCGACCCGGAAACACGCGACCGCCATGCTGAACGGATTGAAGCCGACGATGAGAGGCGCACGCTCTCCGTCTGGAGGGTCTCAACCGCACACGTTCGCGCCATGGAGCGGCGGCGGGAACTCCAGCGTGGAAGCTTCGCGGCACTGGATCGCGTCGCTCGTTTGGCTGCCGCTCGTTCTGGGAGTCGTGGGCGTCATCGTGGTGCGCCGCAAGATCAGCACCGGCCGGCGCGCCGTGCGCGAACAGGACTGGGGCGGCGCGAAGAGTTGAGGGCGACGAGTTGAGGGCGAGGAAGTGAAAGCCTGTGGTTTCCCCTGCGAGATCCGATGGGCGGGTGGCGTCGGCTATTGCTTGATCTCGCAGAGAAACTGGAGATGCGGAGCACTGTCGCCGAAGGCGGAGCGCAGCGATGCCTGAGCGGGCGATACAAGTGGCGACCTTCTCGCCAACCTGCTCGCGCTTCGCCGCGCTCCGCGCTCGGCGGGCCGTGCGGCATTTTTCTCACGGAGACACGGAGAACACGGAGAGCTATCCACGAAGGCGGAGCGCAGCGAAGCCTGAGCGAACGATGCAGGTGGCGACCTTCTCGCAAACCTGCTTACGCTTCGCGCTTGGCGGCAATTACTTCTTCGGCGGCGCCTTCACGCCTGCGAGCTTGCGCAGGGCCTCGACGGCGGGGTCGACCTGTTCCTTGCCGCGGACGGTGATTGTTTCCTTGCCCGCAAACGCAGCGAGAAGCTGCTCGGCCCAGTGCTTCTTCGCGGCGCGTGCGACGGTCTTCGCCCAGCCGTTGATCTCGGCGGCGAACTTCTGCGCGGCGCGCTTGTCCTTGCCGCGCTCGGGCGACGCGAGGTACGCGTCGATCTCGGCCTTGCAGCGCTTCACGAACTCGTCGTCGCCGCCGACCCCTCGCCAGCACCGCGCGAGCAGCGCGCCGTTCGTCGAGCCCTGGCGCTCGAGCGCCTCAAGCAGCTTCGCATTCTCTTCGGGCGTCGCGGGCGCCGGCAACTGCTCGATGCGCGCGTGCGCGAGGTCACGCACGGTCGAGCGGTAGAGCGCATGCTTCTTCGCGTCGGTCGCCTTCTCCAAACGCTCCGCGCACGCGTCGGCGATCGCAAGCGCCGACTTCGCATCAGGCGCGTTCTCAAGCGCCGCGGTGATCGCCGCGAGTGCGAACGCGTTCTCGGCGAGTGCGGCCTTCACGAACGGCACGCATTCCCGCGCGCGCTCTTCGGCCGACATCGCGTTGAATGCGCGCGCCATCGCGAGGCTCTCGACGAACGACGGCAGCCCCTCGTTCACGCCCCACGCCACCGACTGATGGAACACCATCGGCTTGCGACCGCCCTTGTCGTCGTAGTTCCAGCCCGCGTGCACGGTCGTGACCTCGTCGCCGCCCGTCGCGTACTGGCCGCCCTTGCAGCGGTACTCCTTCGACTTCGCGTCGTACTCCATGAACACGATCGCGCAGTGGCCCGGCTGTCCCGCGGTCGACGCAGGCTGCCCGACGATGCGGTGCGTGCGCGCGCCGATGTTGCCCATCGTGCCGCACACGCCGCCGTCCTTCCACATCATCTGGATCGAGCCGTAGCTGAACGCGATCGGCGCCACGCGCCGCGCACTCTGCATGTCGAACTGCTGCGCGATGTCGCCGATGTACTCGCCGTAGGTGCGGAACTCGCCGTTGTCGCGGAACTTCAGCCAGATGTCCTCGCGCTCGCGCAGCGGCTGGTCGTCGGCGGCGAGCATCAGAAGCACGGGCCAGGGCGCGTTCAGCGGAAATCGCGGCCATTCGCGCGCGGCGCGGTCCTTCCCGCTGAACGCCCAGCGGTCGTTGCGGATGAACCACGCCATCGACTCGGCCGCGGTCGGCGCGCGGTCGCGTGCGGCGGGCATGCGACCCTTCGCTCGGTAGGCGTCGTGAAAGAGCTCGTGCGCCTCGGCGATCCGGTCGCGCAGCGCCTTGTCGGAAATCGCGGCGGTCGAGCCCCAGAAGACCGCGCGCTCGCCGCAATCGATCTTCACTTCGGGGTGGCCGTGCGTGGCCATGTAGGCGTTGAACTCCTCCTGCAGCGCACGCGAAGCGATGACATCGGCTGCGCGCAGCGGGCGCTTGATCTTCTTCTTGACGGCGACGGCTGCGCGCTGCGGCTTCGCGATGCCCTTGTCGTCGTATTCGAGCGGCGGGAGTTCCTTGACCTCGATCTCCTCCTCGATTTCAGGATGGTCCTCGAGGAAGTTGATGATGTGGTCGTCGCGGTCGAGCGGCCGCGACGGGTCCTTGGTGTCGACGCGTACGCGCGGGTCGCCGGGGATCTCGAGCGAAAGCGGCGTGCGCGACGAGACATCGGGCAGCGCTTCGGGGCTCTTCGCGCCGTCGGCGTCGTTCCATGGGGTTCCTTGATCGCCGCGCTTGGCGTACGAGTCCTGGATCGCGAACGCGAGCGCGAGCTGCGTGTAGTCGCGGCGCACGGTGTCTTCGCCGAGATCGATCTCGAGCGACCGTAGCTTGAGGAGCACGGGCAGCGCGTCGGCGCGGCAGCCATAGACGCTCATGCGCACGACGGGGTCGCCGTCGATCCACGCGAGATAGTCGCGCGGGAGCTCGATGCCCTTCGCTTCCGCGGCCTCGAGCGTGCGGTTCCGCGCGGCGTCGATGTAGGCCTCGGTCCGCGACGACCAGGTGGTGGAGGCCGGCGCGACCGCAGCGGCCGCAACGGGCTGGATCGACGCGAACGGCGTGGAGAGGAGCGCGACGGAGACGGCCGAGAGACGCACGAAAGAACGCATGGACTGCATGGTATCGCGCGTCAGCGCACGACCACCATCTCGCCCACGAGACCGGGGCCGAATGCAAGCCCGACCCACGGGCGTGGTGCGTTCGCGCGCAAGAGCCGCTCGAGGATGAAGAGAAGCGTGGCGCTCGACATGTTGCCGTGCGCGCGCAGGATCGCACGGCTGGCATCGCCTGCACTGGAAGGGAGGCCAAGCGAAACGAGCACCGACTCGATCACGCGCGGGCCGCCGGGATGGATCGCCCACGCGCCGACATCGCCGATCGCGAGGCCGTGCGTCGCCAGCGTGGACGCGACCCACGCGCCGACCTCGGCCTGCAGGATGTCCGGCACGCGCGCGCCTAGCGTCATCTCGAAGCCGTGGTCGCCGACCGTCCACGCCATCTCGCCCGCGCTGCCCGAAAGATGCAGCGAGTGCGTGGCGGCGAGAAGCGGTGCGTGCGGCGCTGCATGACGCGCGCCATCGACGACTACCGCCGCGGCGCCGTCGCCGAAGAGCGTGTTCGCGATCAGCTGGTCGACCCGCGCGCTGTAGTGGAAGTGCGCGGAGCAGACCTCTGCGCACACGACGAGCGCGCGCGCGGCGGGGTCGGCGAGTGTGGCGTTTCGTGCGACCGCGAGCGCGTTGACCGCGGCGTGGCAGCCCATGAAACCGATGTTGATGCGCGTGACGGCGCGTGAGAGCCCGAGCCGCTCGATGAGGTGCGCGTCGATACCGGGCGACTCGAAGCCAGTGCATGAGGCCGTGACGACATGCGTGACCGACGCTGGGTCGGCGTTCGCGGCCGCGAGCGCCTCGCGCGCCGCGTGCTCGGCCATCGCTCGCGCGGTGCGCGACCAAAGCTGCATGCGCGCCGCGGTGCCGGGCGGGAGATCGTCGGCGTAGAAGGGCGGTTCGGTCGCAGCTGCGGCGCCACGCGACTCGATCTCGCTGCGGTCTGCGAGCCGCGCGAGGAGCGCGCGCGACACTTCGCGCGGCGTGATGCGATCCGCAAACGCAAGCCACGCCTCGCGCGTGAGGCGCTCGGGCGGCGCGGCGGTTCCGATCGCGCGGATCGCGGCGGTGTTCATGGCAGCACCGCGCCTTCGAGCCGAGCCGCGAGGCGCTCGAACGGCTGCGGCATGCGCGCGCCGACCGCGATCGCCGCGCGGACGAGAAGCGGGCTGCGCAGCGCAAGCGCGATTGCGCGGCAGCGCCACTTCGGCTGCGCCACGAGCGCCTCGCAGCGCGCGGGCCAGCGTTCGTGCGCACGCGCGTCGCGCGCGGCGAGTTCGCCTGCCGCAAGCCCCGTCGCGATCGCCCACGACATGCCTTCGCCCGTGAAGGGCTCGATGTAGCCGGCCGCGTCGCCGACGACGAGAATGCCGGGCGCCGCGACGCGCGCGCGCGTGCGCGTGAGTTGCGGCGTGCCGCGCCACCGCGCGCGCCCGACAGCCTCGGCGTCGTGCACGACATCTGCAAGGAGCGCGCGCGCACAGGCGGCGACGGTTCCCGAACGCTTGAGCGCAGCGGGGGCAACGGCCGCCGCGACATCGATGTCGCCCGACGGGAGCCGCACCACGCCGATGTAGCCGTCGCGCGCGACATGCATGTGGATCTCGCCGGGCGGGCAGTCGAATGCGGTCGCCGGCAGCACGGCGCCGAAGCCCATCATGCTGTGCGGGGTCATGCGCCACTCGAAGCCGGGCACCTCGTCGAGCGCGCCGCCCTGGAGGCCGTCGGCCACGATGACCGTATGGGCGTGCAGCGCCGACACGCGCTCGCCACGCGTGAGCCGCACGCTGCGGTCACGCGCCACGCGTGCGGAGGTCTCGAGCCGCACCTCGACGCCCGCGCGCCGCGCGAGGTCGACCAGGCGCGCGTCGAGATCCTCACGGCCGATCGCAACGCCCGCCTCGCGCGCGAGCGTCATCGCGCGCCCGCCGCTCGTCACGCGGATCGCACGCAACGGCACCGCACCCGCGAGCGCGTCGCCCGCGCCTGCAGCGTGCAGCGCGGCGACGCCCGACGCAGCGAGGCAGCAGCCGCACACCTTTGCGCGCGGCATGGCGCCACGGTCGACAAGCACCACGCGCGCACCCGCGCGTGCGGCGGCGAGTGCGGCGCAAGTACCCGAGGGCCCAGCGCCAATGACCGCGATATCGAATGCCGTGGTTTCGCTCATGGGCGCCTCCACCACAGCGTCCAGCGCGCAGGCCATGCCGCGCGCACGGAAACTTCGGCAAGGCCAGCCGCGCCCGCGAGTGCCGTGATTTCGTGGCATGTGAACGCGGCGCGCACGCTCGCGAGCGCGTCGAAATGCACGATGGGTGAGCGACTGAGGACGCGAGAGCCAAGCCACGCGAGCGCAAGCCCGCGGCGCGAACGGTCGAGATCGGTGACGCCCACCGCGCGCGCGGCCGCCGCGGCCATGTGCGCGAGGACGCGCGTGGCGTCGTCGGGATCGCAGTGATGCAGGAAGAGCGAGCAGGTGACGAGATCGCCTTCGCAGGGAAGCGGCGCCGCAATCGCATCGGCGACGATCGTGTTCACCGTCACGCCCGCGGCAGTGGCTCGCGCGGTGGCTACCGACAGCGCGTGTGCGCTCGCGTCGCAAAGCGTCCAATCGATCTTGAGCCCGTGTCGCCGCGCGCGCAACGCCATCGCGATGGGTGCGTCGCCCGAGCCGGTCGCGATGTCGATCACGCGCAACGCGCGGCCTGCTGCGTTCACTTCGCGTGCGTGCCGAGCAATGCCGTCCCAGAGCAGCCAGTGGCTGCGCGACCACGCGTTCAGCCGCGCAAGCCCCGCAAGCGCTTGGTCGTGCGCCGCCGCGTCGAGCGCGGGATCGTCCATGAGTTCTGGTACGCGGACGCGGGTGCGCATGGGATTCGCCGCGGCAAGCGTAGCAGTCGAGCCCCCGACGCACGCACCTCGGCGCGCACCAAAGCCCGAGCGTCAACCGCCGAGGCCGGCCTTCAGCTTGGCGAGCGTGGCCGCTTGCTTTGCCGCAAATGCGTTGTTTGCAGCTCCGTCCGCGTACCCGCACGGGTCGGTTGGATTCAGCGTGTCCAGCGCCGCGAGCAGCGTGGCGCGGTCGGCATCGGTGAGCTTCGTGCCGTCGACGCCTGCCGTCATCGGCGGCACGATCGTGTCGAGTCGCGTGAGGAGGTCGGTCGCGAACTCGCCGGAAGTCGGCAGGCCGCTCCCCGCGATGTGACGGAGCATCGAGGCGAGTCCCGCAGCACGCCGCGCGGCGCCCGCGGTGTCGCCCGCGACGAAGGTGCGCGCCGCATCGGCTGCAAGCATCGCGCCGCCGTTGCGAACGCCTCTGAAGAGCTTCATGGTCTCGGGTGGCAACTTGCGCGTTCCGCCGTCGACGGCGACCTCGGCGAAGGTGCACTCGCTCATCTCCGTGACGCGGAGCAGCGCCTCGATCTGCGGCTGCGCCTGCTCGAGCGTGCGAGCGAGCGACGGCCACGAGCCCTTCGCCCTCGAGGCGTCGAGCGAGACGCCCATGGTGTTGAAGACGAGGTAGCGGGCGTTCTCGCTGCTTGAATCGGGGAACTTGGCGAGCACCGCCTGGTACTCGAGCGCCGCGCCCGACGCAGCCTTGGGAGCGGCGGGCGCGGTGGCGGCTGGGGGCGCAGTGGGTGCGGTCGCTGCAGGCGCCGGCGCCGGCGCAGGCGCGTCTCCGCCGCATCCGATCGGCATCAGGGCGAGGAGCGCGGAGATCGCGATTGGACCGATGGTCTTTGGCGAGGCGAGCATCGTTGGAGCATAGCGGGAAGTCGCGCCATCACGCTGCGCGGTCTTCACACCGTGCGATGCATCATCAGGCTGTCGACCGCGCCGAGCGTCGCGTGCATGTAGGCGCCGGGCGAGCGGCCGATCACGCGGAAACCCTTGCGTTCCCACAGCGCGACCGCGCGGGCGTTCGTCGACACCACGAAGTTGAACTGGATCGCCGCGAAGCCGCGTTCGCGCGCGCGCTCGATCGAGTGGTCGCACATCGCGCCGGCGACGCCTTGGCCCCACGCATCGGGGCGCACCATGTAGCCGGCGTTCCCGATGTGCGAGCCGGGCCCAAGCTGCGCGGGGCGCAGGAAGTAGGTGCCCACGACATCGCGGGCGTCGGGGGTGCCATCGGGGGTGCCATCGAGGGTGCCGTCGGGGGTGCCGCGATCCGCCACCCATGTTTCGAGCGCGGGCGCGCGCCAGTACGCAAGCGCCGCGTCGCGCGTCCAGTCGCGGGGCAGGGCCCAGGTCTCGCCCGCGCGCACGGTCGGCTCGATGATGCGCCACAACGCGTCGTCGTCGCGGTCGTCGGCAAGGCGGAAGTGCATGCGGGCAGGGTAGCGTGGGCAGGAATCCGGACGAAGGGCTTGCGTCGGCGGTGTGCTTCTTCTCTCATGCTCGGATGCGTGATTCGATCTTGCGTGCCGTCGTCTTCGCATCGGTTGGCGGTCTGTTCGGATGCGCGGCGTCCGACCGCGCGCAGCCGTGCAAGACCTGCAGCGCGCCCGTGCTCGCGGGCCGTTCGGCAGCCGAGCGCCCCCGCGCGTCGCTTCCGCCGAAGCCCGTGTCGCACACCGAGCGCGAGATCGAGGGTTGGAAGGTGCGCATCGACGACCGTCTGCTGGAGACCGATGGAAAGTCGGGCGGAGGCAAGCCGGTCGGCGAGCATGCGCTTCGGCTTCTCTCGAATCGTCTCTACGAGATCGCGTTCATCCTGCCTCCGGACAAGGTGACCGCGCTCCGCGAGGTCGTGATCCAGATCGACCTCGCGCATGGCGAACTCACGAGCGCGCAGTACCACCCGTCGCGCGAGTGGCTCGTCGAGCATGGCTACAGCGAGCGGCTCGCGCGGGCGGTGCACATTCCCGACGCGAGCGAGTGGTCGTCGCACCGCCACCAGACGGTGCAGCCGTGGTCGGTGCTGCACGAACTCGCGCACGCGTATCACGACCAGAAGCTCGGGTTCGGCGACGCCGAGATCGTCGCCGCGTGGGAGAAGTTCCGCGCGAAGCCGCGCTACGCGAGCGTCCGGCATATCGACGGCGACCTCGAGCCCCACTATGGGTGCACGAATCAGATGGAGTTCTTCGCGGAAATGACCGAGGCGTACTTCGGCGTCAACGACTTCGAGCCGTTCAATCGCGGCGAGCTGATTGAGCAGGAGCCCGAGGTGTTCGCGCTGATGCGGAAGATCTGGGGCGGGGCTTGAGGCTCGCGCTTCTCGTCGTCGCGCTGGCGCCGCTGTTCGGATCGGGCTGCGCGAGCATGCCTGCGCCGAGTCCTGCGCCACCGCAGCGCCCGCTCAACATCGTGCTGCTCTACGCCGACGACTGGCGCCACGACACGCTCGGCTGCGCGGGAAACCCGGTCGTGCGCACGCCGGCGATCGACGCGCTCGCGCAGGAAGGCGTGCGCTTCACGCATAACTCCGTCACCACCGCGATCTGCGGCGTGAGTCGCGCGAGCATGATCACGGGGCAGTGGATGTCGCGCCACGGGTGCCGCGGGTTCGACATGTTCGCCACGCCGTGGAGCGAGACATTCCCCGCGCAGCTGCGCGCGCAGGGCTATTGGGTCGGTCATGTCGGCAAGTGGCACAACGGCGCGTTTCCTGCGGCGGAATACGACTTCGGCGCTGGGCGCCTCGCGAGCGGCACGCATTGGGTGAAGGGGCCCGACGGCACGCGCGTGCATGTCACCGAGAAGAACGAGCGTGACGCGCTCGAGTTCCTGCGCACGCGGCCCGAGGGCAAGCCGTTCTGCCTCACGGTCGCGTTCTTCGCGCCGCACGCGGAGGATGGCAACCCGCAGCAGTATCTGCCGCAGCCTTCGAGCATGGCGCTCTACCGCGATGTCTCCGTGCCCGTGCCGCGCACGGCGACCGACGCTGCGTTCCGCGCGCTGCCATCGTTTCTTGCGAACGAGCGCAACGAAGGCCGCCGGCGCTGGGGCTGGCGGTTCGACACGCCCGAGCGGTACCAGGAGTTCATGAAGAACTACTACCGCCTCGTGACCGAAGTCGACGCCGCGTGCGGCCGCATCGTCGACGAACTGCGGCGCGAAGGTGTGCTCGCCGAGACGCTCGTGATCTTTACGACCGACAACGGCTACCTGCACGGCGAGCACGGGCTGGCCGACAAGTGGTATCCGTTCGAGGAGTCGATCCGCGTGCCGCTCGTCGTGCGCGACCCGCGCATGGACGCCGCGCGCCGCGGGTCGACGAGCGCCGAGTTCACGCTGAATGTGGACCTCGCGCCCACGGTCCTCGCCGCCGCGGGAATCGCGCCGCCCGCGGGCATGCAGGGGCGGGACTTCTCGACGCTCTATCTCCCGCGGTCGGACGCGCCGAGCACACCGTGGCGCCAAGAGTTCCTCTACGAGCACCCGACGATCCGCGACAAGGACTTCATCCCGGCGTCGGAGGCGCTCGTGACGCGCGACTGGAAGTTCATCGCGTGGCCGGAGTTCGGCGTCGAGCAGCTGTTCGACCTGCGCAACGACCCGTTCGAGGAGCGCGACGCCGCGGGAGATCCCGCGCACCGCGCGCAGGTCGAGGACATGCGGGCGCGGCTGGAAATCCTGCGCCGTGAGTCGCGGTAGCGGGGGATGTCTGCACCCGGGGCCCGAGACGACCGCGCCCCCGAAAACACGAGAGGCCCCCGCCCGCAGGTGGGCGCCGGAGTCGAACAGATCACCGAAATAGCGAGAGGCCCCCGTCCGCAGACGGACGCCCGAGTCGAAACGCCCCCGAAAAAGCGAGAGGCCCCCGTCCGCAGACGGGGGCCGCTCGAAAACGAGAGAGGCCCCCGTCCGCAGACGGGGGCCGCTCAATTCATGGGCGATACTGGACTCGAACCAGTGACCTCACGGGTGTGATCCGTGCGCTCTAGCCAGCTGAGCTAAGCGCCCGATGCGCGAAGTGTAGCACGCCCTCGCGCCACATGGCAAACCTCGGCGCATCAGCGCCCGGGCGTGCGGACGACGGCGTTCGCGCCCGCCGTTTCCGCTCCTGCGGACCGAGGCCCGAGAATCGCCGGCTCGGGCGAAACCTACCTCGTGGAGGTCGTCGAAGCGCGGGACGGCGAGGCGGCGCGCAAGATTTCGCGGTCTCGGTCAAGGCCGCCACCGCGCGTCTCTGTGTATCTCGTTGAACGCACTGGCTTCTCCGTTTGCGACGGATGGAGACGGGCTTCGATCGCCGATCCGCCGTACGCCACGACGGGCTCGGCCTTCGTCGGCCACTCGAATCCGCCTCGCAACCCGAGGAGCGTGCCCGGACCGATTCCCCTCGGTGACAGCCGAGGACACGCGACCCAATTCGAAGAGCAAGCCATGCAGTCAAGCATCCGCACCGTCTCCATCGCCTTCCTCGCATTCTTCGCATCGTCCGCCGTCGTGCGGGCGCAGACGCTGAATGACCTTACTCCCGCGTTGGCCACGCTGACCGCGACCGACGGCCTGCCCTTCGACGGGTTCGGCAGAGCGGTTGCGCTCTCCGGCGACACGCTGGCGGTGGGCGTGCCGTCCGACGCCGTCGGCAGCAACTCAGCCCAGGGCAGCGTGCGCATCTTCGTGCGGACTGGCGGAATCTGGGTACCGCAAGCGACGCTGACCGCAAGCGACGGCGCGGCAAACGACAACTTTGGTCTCGCGGTGGACTTGTCGGGTGACACCCTCGTGGTAGGAGCGCCGCTCGACGATGTCGGCACACTCGTGGACCAGGGCAGCGTGCGCGTGTTCGTCCGCAGCGGCACGACATGGACGGCGCAGCAGACGGTCACGCTGACAGACGGAAGTGGGAGCGATCAGTTCGGCGGCACGCTCTCGCTTTCGGGAAACACGCTGGCGGTGGGCGTGCCGTACGACGATATCGGCGCGAACATCGACCAAGGGAGCGTGCGCGTGTTCACGCGCAGCGGCACGACCTGGACGGCGCAGCAGACGCTGACGGCGTCGGACGGCTGGGCGATCGATTTCTTTGGTGCCCGGGTCGCGCTCGTTGGCGACACGCTGGCGGTCGGCATGCCGTACGACGATGTCGGATCGAACAACAACCAAGGAAGTGTGCGCATGTTCACGCGCAGCGGCACGACCTGGACGGCGCAGCAGACGCTCACCGCGTCGGACGGCGTGGGGCTCGACTACTTCGGCTGGTCCGTCGCCCTGTCGAACGACACGCTGGCGGTGGCTGCGGTGAACGACGATGTCGGCGGCACCGTTGATCAAGGCAGCGTGCACATGTTCACGCGCAGCGGCGCCGTGTGGACTGCGCAGCAGACACTGACGGCGTCGGACGGCGGTTTGACCGACTTTTTCGGCGACTATCTCGATCTCTCCGGCGACACGCTGGCGGTGGCCGTGCCCTACGACGATGTCGGCTCGAATGTCAACCAAGGCAGCGTTCGCATCTTCACGCGGACGGGCGGGTCGTGGAGTGCGCAGGCAGCGCTGACAGCCTCGGACGGATCCGCGGCGGACTTTTTCGGCCAAGCGGTCGCCTTGGCGGAGGACACGCTGGTGGTGGCCGTGCCCTTCGACGATGTCGGGTCGAATGGTGACCAAGGCTCGGTCCGCATGTTCGGCAACTACCGCGTCTGGAACCAGACGCGCAGCATCGGCTCGCCCACGCTCGCGTCCGCGGTTGGTTCGGCCCAGGCAGGCGACCGGCTCCTCGTCGGCAACCCCGCGTTCGCGCAGGCCGACGATGTCATCGACGCCTCGCAGAAGCCGCTCACCTTCGTGGGCCTCGAGCCGATGACGCTCGGATCGACCGCGCTGCTGACCGTCGCGGACAACACCGTGTTCCAGAAGTCGCCCGATGTCGCGTCCGCCGGCCTCACGGTCGCAGGCAAGCTCACGGCACCCGTCGCGGGCACGCTGAGCTTCTCGCAGCTGACCGTCTCGAGCGGCGGCCAGCTCCTGCAGCGCGGCTCGACCCTGCTCGTGAACCAGAACCTCGCGACGACCTCGGGCGGCGTCTGCTACCTGCAGGGCCCGATCCTGGCAGAGGCCGTCACCACCGCCGTCGGCTCGCAGAATCGCTGCGCAGGCGACACCGATGTCTTCGCGAACTACACGAACGCCGGTTCCACCGTCGTCCAGCGGGGCATCCTCTACATCTACGGCACGCTCACGAACACGGGCACGATCACGGGCGAGGTCGACACGAACTTCCTGCCCCCGAGCCCCGGCGACGGCTACTCGATCGGCGGCGACTATGTGGTGAGCGCGGAGTCGTCGATCGTGCTGCCCGACCCCGTGTGGTGGCTGCGCGTCGGCGGAGACTTCGATGTCGCGATCAACGCGTCGAACCGCTTCGTCATGGACCAGGCGACGCTCGAGCTGACGGGCGTCGGTCCGGGCTCGCTCCAGTCGGTCGAGGTGCTGTCACGCGACTTGGGCGCGGTCGACCCGGGCTTCGCGACGACGAACTACCCGCTCGGCGCGCTGCGCCTGCGCGCGGGCGCGACCGTCAGCCTCGCCAACAACCACAACAACGCCCCCGGCAAGGGCAACGAGGCGATCTACACGAGCGAACTCGTCGTGCCCGCAGGCGCGACGCTCGCGACGAACGGCTACAAGGTCTACACGCGCACAGCGACGATCGCGGGCACGGTCTCGAACCCGAACGACATCGTCGTCGTCCCGGGCACCCCGCC
>Ga0209990_10002231_pt1 | contig 15408 bp, 28 predicted proteins | sample NOAtaG_6_FD_187304 | JGI IMG/M metagenome (GOLD analysis project Ga0209990, IMG submission 187304) | Freshwater lake microbial communities from Lake Erie, under a cyanobacterial bloom - NOAA_Erie_Diel5S_2200h metaG (SPAdes) (version 2) | ecosystem: Environmental > Aquatic > Freshwater > Lake ...
TGAAGCTCAATATGCAGATCGACTACCATTTGCATCAGTAGTTCTACATGTTCATCATCCTTAACCTCACGATAATAATATCCATCAACAATCTCAATCTTGCGCTGATTCATGTCAATGCTATATTGATACTTCATTTCTTAAACTCCCAATGCCTCACGTTCCTCGTCACTCAGTCGAGCCAGCACATCCTTGCGGAGTTGCAGAAGGCGCTTGCTACGGTCACGAGATTCTTCCACCAGCTTGAGCTGATTTTCGATACTGTCCATCATCCACTCGCTGAGCTCAGCCACAGTGTCGGAAAAAATTTCCAGACTGTTGGGTAGGTCGATGCGGCTGAAGTCGAACTCGTAGTAGAGTACATCTTCGTAACGGTAGAAAACCTGCGCCTTGACACCCAGTCGTTCAGCACGAGCCAGCGCATTCAAGAGGCGCAGGGGCTTTCCAGCTTCAAACCGCAGCTCACGTTCACGCTGGGCAATCTCCAGTTCCAGTTCTTCACGCTCACGCCGGCGACGTTGAGCAGCAGTTTCCTTAGGCATCTTGACTTCCTTGTTCATAGTCATCTTATAACCTAACCTGGTATTAAAGTCAACCCTCTCCTGCCTGTCGGCGAAGCGTCATGGCGACCAGCTCGGCGACCATACCGGCGGCATGCTTTTCGTTACCGATGTAGGCGTCCAGGAGCTTGACCTCCTTATCCGTCAGCATGCACTTGAGTAGGGTCATAAAGGTTTCACGATCCTTAGCCATGTCCTGTTCGAAGGGTGTCAGTTCGGTCATATTCAATTCCTCATTCATCATATGTACCTTATACCATCATCTGATTTAAAAGTCAACCGTAAGGAAATCAATGACTTAGCCGTTCCAGGTACCTAACCCATTGAAAAGATTCAAAAATATTTTTTCAGTGATCCTGAACTTTTTTGGGTCTGATGCACCTCGAGGTGGTGCTAAGCGGTAAAACGTAATCTTTTCAATGGGTTAGACTTTCCAAGGAACCTAATGATATCAATGGGTTAGGTGCTAAAAACGTCCCTGATCGTCCTAAGCCACTTGGGATGGGTTATCCTACCGCTAGGATCGCTTAGCACGATCTCAGACGTATTCTTAGCTAAGTGGTTGATCTGATTGCGTTTAAAAAAATGTGAGAAATGTGCAGATTTTTTTGGCAATCATATCAATGGGTTAAGCCTAAGTCATTGATTTTGTTGGGTTGACTTTTAAAGCGTCTGATGGTATAAAGAGACTATGATGAATGAGGGACCTATGACCTACACCAGAATGGCTGATCGGATCATCGAGCTGGCGGATCGACTCCAGTACGGGCTCGATATCGACTTCACCGGGCGGAAGCCCATCGCTATCAAACCCGGTAAGGGTCGACACACCAAGAAGTTTGACCGTCTCGAGGATGCCCTTGCCTACCTTGAGGATAAGATGCAGATGCTGAAGTCCTGGGGTTGACTTTAATCCCAGGTTAGGTTATAAGATGACTATGAACAAGGAAGCCAAGATGACCTACACCTACGACGACGCTCTTATCAGCGATCTGCACAAGGATGCTTTTGGTTACCGTCCTCGAGCCGTTTACTTTGCTGATTGGCGTGATATGACGCCTGGTCAGAAGCAGGCTGAATGGGATGATCTCTGCGCAATCGTGGAAGAGAACAACCGACGTGAGGCTGATATTCAGTCTCACCGTTATGATGAATGGAATGCACACGTTTCTAAGATTGCTGCGGATAACCGTGTTAATCTGGCTGCAGCCATCTATTGGGATATGGATGCCATGGGTGTCTCCGGTGCCGCAGATCAGTACTGCTTCAAGTGGGGTATGAGCTTCAGTGTTGCTGATGAGATTCGGAAAATTCTGAAGGGTTGACTTTAATCCCAGATTAGGTTATAAGAGACTTATAAGGTAAGGAAGAATACCATGGATGAGCATGTAAAAAAGTTTCTGAATACATATTCCGGTAAGATACTGCTTGAAAAACATAATCTGACAGATTATGGATTTTGGGAGGTTACCGGTGAGGATCCCAACTGTGATATGGGTGGTTATCATCATAAACCTGAGCTTGGTATTTTTGAGGGTGTACTTGAAGATGTGATCAATTATGCCGTTCATTTGCCGGGATGGTATACCTGGGGTTACGGTGGAGATATTGTCGCATATTCTTCGAAGAAGATTAAGAAGATTACGGCTGATTCTGTAAAAGAATTTGCAAACAACCGTAATAAGGCTAAGACTCTTGAAGCCGAACTCGAGAGGATCAAGCGTGAACTTGCCAATCTTGAGGAATAACCCAGTATAGCTAAGGATTGACTTTAATCCCAGATTAGATTATAACCAGACTACCATAAACTGGAGTGCTCATGCATATTGCAGTCTATAAGTGCCCACCCAAGCTCACGGTCGACATGGTAACCGAAGCGGTTCGGTTCTATGCCTCGACTCTCATGAATCGTCAGCTCGTCAAGAACTTGACCGTCAAGGTCTCTTTCAAAGATAAAGATGTGGATGGATTCTGTAACACTGACGACGATCTTGCCAAACCCCGTGAGTTTGCTTTGCAGATCAATCCCAAGCGATCGGTCAAGGCTATACTAACGGCTCTGGCTCACGAGATGGTTCATGTTAAGCAGTATGCCACTGGTGAGTCGAAACAGTACGAGCGCACGCCATACGTGACTAAGTTCCGTGGCGTGATGGTAAATACGGAGACCATGGACTACTGGGATCTACCGTGGGAAATCGACGCATACGGGCGGGAGCTTGGTCTTTACGTCCGTTTCATGGAGCACTGGAAGAATGTCAAAACGAAAGCAGATAAAACGTAACCCTATTGCTAGGGATCTTATGGATCCCAAGTACCGTAAGAGAGTTGTTAAGAGCAAGAAGCTCTATACAAGAAAGAAGGTCAAGGAAAAAACAACCCTTGACTTTTTTTCTGAGTGTGGTATAATGGCTACTGTTGCATAGGAGACTAAAATGCCTCGTGGTCGACCGAAGGGTTCCAAGAACAAGCCCAAGACTCCGGCTGTTGTCACTGTTGTGGCTCCAGTTGTTGTGGAGAAGCCTAAGCCTGTAAAGCCCGAAAAGCTCTTTGAGTTTGATCCCAAGAAGAATCCTGGTGTTGTCGTGTTCAATACGTTTGATCCCGTCAGCTCTGTTCGATTGGGTAAGATGCTGATTAGGAAGTACGGATACAAGAATCCCTCTGAACCAATGCTAGACAAGAAGGGAATGTATTCATTCACTATTGAGGAGCCGTGATATGCGGCACGATCACTACATGAATGTACTTGCTAAGTTGGCGCCCAACCTAGAGAAGGTTGCTGGCGCCAAGATTGCTTCCTGTCTTGTCTACAAGAATAGTATTATATCATTTGGTTTTAATCAAAAGAAAAGCCATCCGTTTCAAGCCAAGTTTGGCAAGAATGATGACTGTATTTTTCTTCATGCAGAAGTTGATGCTATTAAGAATGCTCTCAAGTGCAACTCTTTGGATGAGTTGAAGAAGAGCACTCTGTATATCTATAGGGCTAAGAAGATTAATGGTAAGCTTGGTTCTGGTCTAGCAAAGCCTTGTGACGGTTGTATGAGAGCTATTGCTAACTTTAATATTCGGAATGTAGTCTATTCAACCGAGGGTGGTTATCAGTCTCTATAGTCTTCTTCTTTTTCAGTACCATCATCAATAATCACGTACTTGGTTTTGGAATCAAGCTCTGGATATACATCTAGTACCTTTCTTGCTTCAATAAGTCGACCGATAATATTATTAATGGTTGTATGGATCACCCCATCATTAACTCCATCCTGCAGTTCGTACAGGATGGAGTTTAAGTTAGTATCAACTGACTTGTCAATCTGGTACTGATTCTCTTTATTATCAGTTCTTGTTTCAAGAGGTGGAAACAAAATCTTTTTAATAGCATCAAGTTGTCGATGTGCTTCTGTTTCAGTCACTTGTTTTTTCCACCAAAACATAATATAATCCTTATCTTATTTTTTACGGCCGATTGTGTACTTACTCTGTAGGTCCCAATCGGCTTTTTCTTTAAATGTAAGCACCTTGATCTGATTAAGTGGTGCTTTGGATTCAATCAGATTCTTATTTACTATTTTAAATAGATTCCACTCTTCTAGCAACAGAGCTATAGAGTTTCGTCTTTGTCTATCATCTTCAGAAAAGTTGGAAGGTTTACCATCAAGTGCAAATAACTCTTTGAAATGCACTAGATAATATCTCCCTTGCTTATGAAGAATATGGCATGATTGATAGAGGATCTTATCTTTCTTTGAAGCAACCCCTATGCGTGTAAGAGTCTCTTTAATCTTCAAAAAATCATTGTCATCCGCTATAGTAATCTCTAATAAAGTTCTTAAAATATCCATAGTATTGCCTCACAATAAATCCTTCCCTATTTATTTTTTTGTCATCTTTGCGTTATTATTACTATCCGGATAGACATAGCGGTTGAGGAAGTCTGTTTTTTGTTCATCAGTCAGGATATTCCAAAACTGTCGAGTTCTTTGGATATTATATCCAATGATTCTAGAAATATCCTGCATCATCTTTAGTTCTTTCTTATCATCCTTAGACTTTGAAAGCCATGGCTTATAGCGCTTTGCTTTGGATGGAACAGCATAGAACATATAGTCGTGTTGTAGTTTCTTGTCTAAGAAATGAAACCGATTCATTGCTTCTGCATGAATGAAGGTATCCATGTGAGCAGAGAATGACTTGTTTACAATCCATGGTTCATAGTCACGGGAAGTCTGGTCATCATAGAGATACTCCTTGGTTTTAGAGATATCTGTAATGAATGACCAGACATTGAACTTGGATTTTTCCTCTTGTTCCTCTTCTCGAGTCTGCATTACTCCAAAGAGTGTTGAGGTCTCGCTCATGAGAACTCACACTCCATGGAGATTTCAATAAAGAATGCCATGAGATTGATTTCAGCATCGGCCACAAATGCGGCTTTATACTGATACTCTGCAATCTTTAGAATAAGAACAGGAATAGACCTCTTGGTGAAAAGATCGGCAGCATTATCGTAAATAGCACGAAATACAGCTACTGAATCGGTATCAGAGTTTTCATGGATCCATTTACGGATACCATCCATGTTCTTGGTCTTGCAATGACCGATCACTTCCTTGACAGTGACAGATGTAAAGTTGGATAGAATCCCAGAGTCAATCTTACCAGCAACTGAATAGCGCTGTAGTTCATTAAGAACTCGACGCCAGTCCGGGAAGAACTTCTGAATGACTGCTGCAACGGCTTGCTTGTCATACTCTACATTTTCGGTAGCAAGAATGGTCTCCACACGCTTCATGAACTGCGAAGCAAGTTTTGGCATTTCCTTTTTGGGAATAATGAAGTCTACGATAGGAGCACGAGAATGAAGTGGTTTGATAATCCTATCCTTGTAGTTACAAGTAAGGATAAAGCCACAATTCTTGGAAAACTCTTCCATAAAGTTACGAAGAGCAGGTTGAGTAGAGTTGGGGTTTAGATAATCCGCCTCATCTAAGATTACATATTTGCGACCACCAGAAAGTGAGACTGAAGAGGCAAAATGTAGAATATCATTACGTAGTGTATCAATATTACCATTCATTGAACCATTAATGACAATATAATCACAACCTAGTTCCTCAAGCATGGCTCGAGCAATAGTGGTTTTACCAACACCAGCACCACCTGCTAGTGTCATATTGGCAATATTACCAGAATCAACGAACCCTTGAAAGGTCTTTTTTAGATCACAAGGTAGAATAGTATCGGCTACTTTCCGTGGGCGGTACTTTTCGACCCAGAGATACTGATCAAGCATTTACTTTCTCCATAATAAAAAACCACATGGATACATTATCACATATCCATGTGGCTGTCAATCAATTCAGTAAGATTAGAAGGTAGAGTTGGACTCTACTGCAATCCAATAAGTGACTTCAGTTCCTACAAACTGAGAGATACCCTTAGAAGAAATCATAACCTTGTAGTCGCCATCCATGATCTTAAGATTCTCTTGTCGGAAGATAGCACGGAAGACCTTATCACTTTCACCGATCTGAACAGAATAGGTGTCAGTTGATGGATTCTTCATATCAACGGCTTCTAGTGAGACTGTAGTTCCATCACCAATAATAGCAATCTCAGGTAGACCAAGAACACTTAGAGCCTTGGTGACATTCTGATAATCACGGTTGGTTAGAACACATTCAACGTCTACTGATGGTAGCTTGATTTCCTTTTCAGGAGGAGCCATAATAATGGTAGGATCAGCATAATGATAAATCACACCTCGGTTGCCATCAGAAATACGAACAGACTTATCACTAAATGTAAGTTCTGGATTCTCGAATAGAGATAGAGTTGAAATGAATCGGCTGAGATTGTAGATTGCCACCACATTCTCAAACTCTTCAGTGACTGTAGTACGAGCCATGATAGTCTTGTTTTGAGAGATGGTAGATACTACATTACCAGGTTTCAGAATAATCGAAGGGTTGATAGCAGAGAAGTTCTTTAGAACATGTAGAGTACGTGCACTTAGTTTCATAATATAGATAGTTCCTCTATTGTGGATAATGAATCATAATATGGATAAAGTAGTTTGTCAACTACTTTTTACCCTTTTTAAGCATTGCAGGATCAGCAGTTGCTGGAGCTCCAATAGATGCTAAATCGGCTAAAGATCCACCAAAGATATATGTTCCAACATGCTGAAGTTTCATCCAAGGACAATACCAAATCTTACCACCAGCTTGTGTTAACTTCTGACAGAACCAATAGTCTTCTGATAGATAGCGCTTAGACTCTGGATCAATCTCTGCTTGGAAGTATTGCATGATTTCACGAGTACCATCAAAATGTTCAGTACGAACATGATCTGGTTTATAATGGTACTGAGGATAAGCATCTCTAAACTTTTCGAATGCAGATCGACGAGTCATCATAAAACCAGTACCAACCTCAGAAACTTCTACTGGTTCATCAATCCGAATAGTACCATTACCAGACTTTGGGTTAAAAACATAATCACCGACAAACTTTTCTAGAACATTGGGATCAGTATCTGCAATACCCTTATCAACCGCTAGCTTGATCTTTTCCCAAGAGATTGTCTTCTTTGGATATGGCCCTGCAAGAACATCATAGTCTGACTCATCGGATTGAAGTGCCATCATGGCAACAATATCACGAGGATCAAAACCAATATCCGAATCAATGAATAGCATATGAGTACAATCAGAGCGCATGAACTCATCAACACAATAGTTTCTAGCACGTGTGATTAGTGATTCATTGAATAGAAAATATGATCTAAGTTCTAGACCATTAGCAGCAAACATAGCAGTTAGGTCAGCAACCGATTTGGCGAAAAGACCCATACATGAACCGCCGTACATTGGTACGGCTAAAAATAACTTACGCTTCCTTAGTACATCCATCTCAATCTTTATTTCCATAATCTATTCCTTATAATGTTCATTATATAAAGCAAGCATAACGTAATGCAATGCCTTCATTAAATCTTTTTTGTTGGAGCCATCCTTTTTTCCATAGCGCCAAATATATTTCTCAGCTGTATCAAGGAAAGTGGTTGTGGCAGAACCACGAGCAATCCAAGCATCAAAACATTCTAGTGTCTCTGCTTTATAGTGCTCACCATAAGTCTTATCAATATACTCTTTAAAATCAGAGATAATCCTATCCTCACAGTATTTATACTGAATCTTATTGGATTCTAGATCTTGATAGGCTTTTAGGATTGATTTTGTGTTACCCAAAGAATCAGTAGGATTTAAAGTAAATGTATATCCTTCATCATTCATAGTTGTCAAAGTTACTTCAGCCATATTATACTCCATCAGTTATAATAGTATAGTCAATACCTATTTCTTCAAAAATAGATTTAGTCAAAATATTTGATTGTTCCCATTTAGATGAAATGGTTGCTGGATGGCAAGCAAATACTTTTTTAATACCTACTTGTGCTACACCCTTGGCACATTCGGAACAAACTGGTAGACCATGGACATAGAGAGTTGCATTATCTAGACTTACACCAGTCAAAGTAGCATTATAGATGCAGTTCATTTCACCATGGATCATATAAGAGTATTTAGTCTCTCTATTTGTCAGGCGATCAACTGAATCTTCAATACCTCTGGGAAAACCATTATACCCTGTTGCTAGGATTTGCCCGTGTTTACCCACAGCAACAGCACCAATCTTTGTGGATGGATCCTTAGACCAAGTTGATATTTCCTTAGCAAGATTTAAATAATGCAAGTCCCATTTGGTCGGAATCACTAGTTTACACCATAATAGTTCTTATACCATTCACAGAATTTAGCAACACCTTCTGGAATAGAAACCTTTGGTTTCCATCCAAGTGCTTGAAGCTTTGTGGTGTCTGACCAAGTCTCTAGTGTATCAGCAGGATGGCGAGGGACCATATTTTTATTAAGTTCACGTCCCATATTCTTTTCAATCTCTGCAATAAAGTCCATGAGCTGAACTTGTTGCCCACGCCCAATATTATAGATTTCTGCTTGTGGTTCTTCAGTATTTAGAATATGGTTCATTAGGATCTTGATTCCATTCACAATATCATCTACATAGGTAAAATCACGCTTCATGTCACCGAAGTTATAAACGTCAATAGTCTTTCCACTTACAGCAGCTTCAGCAAACTGGAATAGAGCCATATCTGGTCGACCATATGGACCATATACAGTAAAGAACCTTAGACCAACATTTTGCTTGATCTTTGAAGTTTTAAACTGACATTCATTTGTGCGCTTGGTGTATCCATATGGATTTAGTTGATGCCCAGTAGGTTCATCTTCTTTCCATGGTAGTGGATTACCTGCCATGACACAAGAGGTAGAAGCATAGATTGCTTTATTGATATTAAGTTCTTCAAGGGCTTCAATAAGATTTTGTGTACCGACAATATTATTTTGAATATAATCCATAGCATGATCGTATGAATGTCGAACACCAGCATATGCAGCTAGATGGATGACTAGATCCGGTTTTTCAAACTTTAAAGTATAAAAAGTATCAGATTTATTTAGTAAATCACGATCATAAACTACAATACCGATTTTATTTAAAATCTCACAACGATCATCTTTTAAATCTACATCATAGTATTCATTAAAGTTGTCCATACCTGATACGTAGTGACCAGCTTTATGTAGCTTTTGTGCCAGATGAAAGCCGATAAAACCAGCAATACCAGTAATAAAAATACGTGCCATTAAAAGTTTTTCCTACCTGATGGATATTTTTCAATCGAATATTCAGTATCTTCATAAGCTTGATCAGTACCAAACTCACGAATAAGTTTCATTCCATAGTTATCAATCTTATTAACAATCTTTACATCTTTTCTGAGGATTGGAACATTTTGTCTAGCAGGTTGCCCATGCTTATTGATGATTGCTTCTAGATCAACGTGATGGTGCACTCTACCATATCTTTCCTGAAGTGTCACCACATCTGGGTGCATTTCCAGAAGCATCTTAGACTTCTTTAGTGAAGCATCTTCTTGATAGTTATTATAGATTTCTGATGTATTACCACCTTTTACGGTACCAGTCCTTGCTTTACCACATAGGAATGAGTAGAAAAGCATAGTACATAGACCTTCCTTCAGTACTCGAATAGAAAGATCCACGTCCTCATTATAACGACCACGCCATTTATGTGGGCAATCATTATCAATGAGAAAACAGGACATGATACGAGTATTTAGAATATAGGGAGGATATGGATAATCATCCACGCAGAAGAACTTATATTGAAGTCCTGCTAGTGCTACATTTTCAAAGCGGTCAACAAAATCCTCTACTGACCTAAAGCAAGCAGAACCACGCTCGATTCTATACCGCTTGTTATTATGAAACCTCCAGAACTCGAAAATATTATCATCAAGAAGCCAATGACGCTTGAAGCCATTAGCCTGCGAATGTTCCCAGCACCAGTTACGGGCTGGTCCTGAACCTTTGCCATGATTTGAAAATGGAAGTGTTAGAACTTTTTTGGGATCAATAACAGCAGCATATTGTTCATACTCTTGAGGTTCCACTGCAATGTAATATGGGACACCCATGCGTTCTAGAGCCTTGGAAGTATATCTAGATTCCCAACGATTTTTTGAGATGATATAAATGGGAAATCTGGTTGTAAACACATCATTCATCTTCAATAATCCTATTCATCATATTCTTCTCTCTACCTCTGTCTGGATACCATATCACATTTGTTTTTTCTGTCAAGGAATATCCTGTAAGTTCTGCAAATGCTTGTCGATCTTCCATTGTCTTAAACTTAAGTTTAAGTTGCTTATAGGGAGAAATATCTTGTGTATTAAATGCTGGCATACCTGCTGCATACCACTGAAGGTATGGATTACGCCATTCATTCTGAAGATCTTCAATAGTTTGTGCTACTAACATGCTTAAGATTCCATAAAATCAAGAAGACCATTTTGCTTTTCTTTTGTAAAAACAATAACTGAAGTTTTTGGATCTGGATTTTTATCCAATACTTTCATGAAGGCAATATAATCTTCTTCTGATCTAAAGTTTACATAGAGATTCTGCCAATCCTCTGGAAAATCTCTGTCAACTGGTTTTGGTTTGATCTTTGGTTTATCCTCGATTTGTTCACCTAAAAATTCCGATAAACTTACGGGAATAGTCTCTTTGGCTCTAAAGCCAACTAGATCATCATAATCTTTTGAGGTGTCTTTAATGTCCATCTTTATTTCCATTTTGAAAGTGAATATCGTTCAAATTGTTTTACGATATTTTCATCTGTAATAGTTTCCAATAGAATAGCATTATTCTTAGAGAATAGATGCATTGTTCGACCATCTGAAGTTGTAAGTGTTTTGACTTTTCTCTTATCCTTTGGCATTTCATATAGTCGAACGGTATTCTGATTGTATTTAGAAGGAGTTTCCACAAAGATTAGAATATCAATATCAGTACATTTTCTTAGTTGATTTGATCTTACAGAAAAAGAGTTTTCTTTATGCCATGCTTGTTGTGCTTTTACTTCACATGTTTTATTATCGACTAACATATCTTTTTTGGAATCAAAAAGATCTAGTGATTCTTCAACAGGTAAACCAAGTGAACGATAGTAGCGTGCTACCAGTTTTTCACCAAGTTCACCAGTTTTGGTTTTACGCTCACTATCGTTCAGCATATTTAGAATGCCTTACCACCTTCTGCAGCACGATTTTCAAGCTTATGATCTGCACGGTTAGCATTATAGTCATGCTTTTCGGCAAGAGCACCAGCAACGTCTAGACCTTCACGCCCAGCAAGATCAAAAATACGAATCATACAATCCGCTAGTTCTACCTCAAGCATTTTACGAGAAGTGAGGTGGTCATCCATTAGATTCTTACGAGCACCTTCTAGTGCTTCAGATAGTTCTGAATGGCATAGTGCAAGCATAGTTCCGATTTCACGAGGTTTATTATGCCAACCCATAGCCTTAGCTTGACCATGAAGCTTGTTTTGAATATTAGTTAGAGTTCTGATTTCATCAGTTGAAAGTGAAAAGTTCATATTATAAAATCCATTCTGGGGGTTGACGATTTTTCCACGAGTGCATCCGTGACTTGCCTACTTTATAATAATGTCGGTAGTTTGTCAATGGGTCATCACTGATTTTATACTCATCAGCCATTGCCGATGGCATCTTAGTCCATTCATAGTTCTTAAGATTATTTGGAGGAGAAGATAGCATATATGCTAGATCACCTTCAAAGCACTTGTGAGTTTTACTATACCGGTATGTATATTCTTTACCAAGTGCATGAAAATGATCCACTAGCCAGTTATAATTTTCAACTGACTGGCGACACCAAACTGCACTTGGATGATTCACGTGAGTAGCAGTATAGATAACTGAATCACGAGCATCATCTAGGCGCCAACGCTTTACATTTCGACCAGTCTTGGATTTACCAGAGACCTCAATACCATCAAGAATACGATGAGCAGTGGACAAAAGTTGTGCGCTTTCGGTTACCATTTTTACTACATGTTTATCAACCATCCAATTAGCTGCTTGTTGCGGGTCAGTAGAAATATAAAAAATGTTCATAATCTGATTATACCCCATATTTTATGGATGTCAACTAAAAATATCTAAAAACGCTATCCAAATCTTTTAGTTCTTCTTCAGTTATAAGCACATAATCATATTCTTTCATTGCTGCATCGGCTTTCAATATAACTCGCTCATTTGATAATAATGATAAAGGTTTTACTTCTACTATTATATTATAATCTGGTAAATAAAAATCTGGATAATAAAATCTAGTTTTTCCATTTTCATCTTTATATTTTATTCTAAAGATTTTTTGCTCAGCAGGTTCTATTTTTATACCATTATTGAAGCAATATTCTATTAGTTTTAGTTCATAGGAAGATCTATAATAGATGCCATTATAATAACCACATAAATGATTTTTACCATTATATTTTCCTTTTTGGGAAATGGAAACAGGTGCATTATCGGATTGATACAATTCTGTTATAGATTTTCCTATTTTTACTTTGGTCTGTTCTTTGTGTTTTAAAGTCCCATTTTTTCTTTTTGATTCAATAATATTATTGACCCATTCCTCTGTTTTTGGGGGACCTGGTTTACTATTAGATAGACCTATTTGTTTAGAGTTATTATAACTTTTATCGCCATATTTTTCCAATAAAGTTTTTTCTCTAGTTTCTTGTTTCTTTTTTTGATCTGTATTTTTTATTCTTTTTTCTATTATCTCTTTAGATTGTTTTTTACCTGTTTTAGATTTTGATTGTAATAATCTATTTTCATCTGACTGGGAATAACATTTTTTTGAACAATATTTTAAATAACTTTGTCCTCTAAAAGAAGTTTCTTTAGAGCATTCTGGACAGATACCCTCGCCTTCTTGACGTAAATATTTGTCATAATATTCTTTTCTTTTTATTGAATGGACGGTTGAAATATGAGCCGAAAGACTATAGTTATTAGTACCTTCAAATGAACAAATTTTGCAAATAAACATATAAAATAATCCTGTTTTGGTTTCCAGGATTATTTATACTAAATGCGAGTCTATTTTAGGTATTTTTGAAAATATTTTTTATTCTAGAATCATTTTTACTACATGTTTATCCACCATCCACTGTGCCGCTTGAGTAGCATCAGTCGAGATATAAAAGATATTAATGGGTTTTCTCCTTAATAACTTAAACCAAATATAAGTGTGATAAGACTAACACCAGTGGCAATAAGACCAATACTAACACCGAAAGCATATAATATAACCGTGCCTGGTAAAGCCATTATACCACTAATGCAAAATCCTGTAAACAATATAGAAAATATTGATGCTAAAGTCCATAAAACTATGGGCATTACCTACTCCACTTCCTTAAAGCTTGTTCACGATGAATAGGATTAGCAGTTGAATAGAATAACCTGCCATCAAGAAAGTCCATGGATTGTAAAAATACACGTGCTGTCATCCCTGTAAAAGTTTCGGTTCTCACTTCACTATTAGGAGTTGCAAAGCGAACCCTACAGTGTTGTGGTCTTTTGACCTTAACACATAACTCAGGATATGTCAATGACTTTTCTTCAAGTCTAATCTGTTGTTCTGAGACTTGTACTACCCTAGGATTAAAACAGACAAAGTTCTGTGGAGAACCACGCATAGCAAAGACTCTCCATGGTAAACCGACTTGAATAGCGGCAAGACATAGACCATTGTGCTCATACATTGTCTTAACTAGCTCTTGAGAGAACTCCACCGGATCTACCGGTGGATTGCTAAAATCAAAGTTCTCACTTACTTCCTTAAGAATAGGATCTTTATAATCTAATAGATGCATTAGTTCATAGACTTCGTGTGATTGTCAAAATGTTCATCAAGTTCTTTTTTTAGCTCATCAGTAGACCAGCCAGAATAGAGAAGAATATGATATGTATTAATAAAGATATTGAAAGCCGTAGCAATAGGGTCATAATGTTCTAGATCCTCATCTTCAATTAGATTAAAGATTTCATTAGTAATCTCATCAGCCATTTCCATACAAAGATCTAAATCAATAGTAACCTCTGTACCATCATCTAGAGTTTCGGTAATGATATTTTTATTGTCATCAGTCATGTTATTTCCTTACTATTGACCTTCAATCTTGCTGAAGTTTTTGTGTTTCACGAAGCGGATAATATTTGAGAACTTTTCATTGAGGTGTTCTTTGTGTGAGATTACAAAGAGAGAGCACTCAGCACCGATTACATTTAGAATCTGCATGAGCATTTCAGTTGAGTTAGAGTCAAGACTAGAGTCAAAAACTTCGTCTAGAATGAGTAGATTTGTATTCATAGAGTTACGAAGCTTGGAAACTGCTCTCCATGTAAAAAGCAAAGCAAGATCAATCCTCTGCTTTTCACCTTCAGAAAAAGAAGAATAACTAAACTCATCTCTAAATCTAGACTTGATGGTTTCCTCAAACTGACTATCAAGTTGGAAGTCAACAAAGAAATCCATGATTGATAGATACTTATTAATCAGTTTATTAATGATGGGCACATACTGATTGATGATTTTAGTCTTGATACCACCATCCTTAAGCATGGATGAAGCAAATGCAAGAACTTGTTTTTGTTCATAAAGTTCATTATATTTACCGGCAACCACAGATAGTTCTTTTTCTAGATCAGAAATCTTTAGTTCAGATTCAGTGTTTATATCATTTTTAGCATTTACTATTTCTTCATTCAATGAATCAATCTTCCATTGAAGTTGGGAAATGACATGTTCTAGTTGAGTCTTTTCCTCACGAATCTGATTGAACTCAGAATATTCCTCATTATAGATATCTAGTTTTGTTTTTAACTCAGTTTCTAGTTCGGAAAGTTTTACTAAACCAGAGTTCAGTTCGGCAATCTTTCCATTATTGATTTCTATTCTCTCACAAGATAGCTTTGTGTCAATACCTTGTTTGCAAGTTGGGCAGTTTTCATGATCGGTAAAGAACTTGATTTCATTGCTGAGTAGATTTCTCTTAGCATTAAGGTCATATTTCAGTTGCTTATATTTTTCAATCTTTTTGTTGATTGCTTTAATATCAGTTTGATTTAGTTTGGCATAGATGATATGATATTGAGCCTGAAGAACATTCAGTTTTTGTTGTTCAATCTCAATCCTAGTTTTAAACTCAGAAATAGTTGCTTTCTTTTCATCAATAAAAACGGTACTTTTGGTCTTTAGTTCTTTGATGTGGTCATTGACCAACTTGATCTTTTGTTCAATGAGTTTCTTTTCGTATTCATTTTCAAGCAACTCAGCACTATTCTT
>Ga0209990_10002233_pt1 | contig 15402 bp, 9 predicted proteins | sample NOAtaG_6_FD_187304 | JGI IMG/M metagenome (GOLD analysis project Ga0209990, IMG submission 187304) | Freshwater lake microbial communities from Lake Erie, under a cyanobacterial bloom - NOAA_Erie_Diel5S_2200h metaG (SPAdes) (version 2) | ecosystem: Environmental > Aquatic > Freshwater > Lake ...
TGTGAGCCACCACCATCGGTCAAAAGATTAAACTTTGAAATGACCGATTGAGTGCTAGTTACCCATTGACCAAAGGTATTTGAGGTGGATATTTGTGGTATATTAGCCATTATGCTTTCCGAAGAGCTGCAATTTCAATAAGTAGTTTTTTGATATCTTGCATATCAGATTCTAACTTTGCCAAGCGCTCTTTTGTTTCTGATTTTTCGTGTATTTCTTTTTTTGCCAATTCACGCTTCATAATATATTCATTTAATGCATTTCGGTCAGTATTTAGAACTGCTTTGGAATGAGTGTCACGAACCAACTTATCATGGTCTTTGATAGCTACGATGCTCATACGGTGCCCTCTGGTAAAGCAATTGCACGGAAATCTTGGATTTTTGGCACATCAACAGGTGAAGTACCAGCCAATACAACTTTGATTGCAAATGTTCTAAACGACCGATGCGATGTAGAACCTGATGTATATGAAATCTGATTATTAGCAACACCACCTGTACCTGGCGCAAAGGTCAATTCACGATAATCATTAGAGTTAATTGAAGCGAAATTTTCATTGCCAAGCTGCGTCATTAATTGATAGTTTTTATCATCAAAATTATCGGGGTCAGATTGCGAAAGAAGTTTATAGTAAACATAAATGCTGGACCCAGCAGGTTTGTATGCGGTTAAGTAAACACGCAAGTCACCAGAATCAAAGCCATCGGCAAGAGTTACACGGCGAGTAATGTAACGAACATTAGAGTTACCGCCAGATTTTTTATCTTCGCCGTTATAAGTTACTACGGCACCTGAACCACCACCAGATCCTGGTGTGATTGTAATTGTTGGTGATGTTGTGTAACCAGAACCACCATCTGAAAGCGTAATTGCAGTAATAACATTGCTAGTAACTGTAGCCGTAGCGGTGGCGCCTGAGCCGCCTCCGCCCGAAATTGTAACAGTCACATCCGCTGAGTTAGCATAAGCTGTGCCGCCATTGGATATTACAAAACCTGAATTTACAAGTGGTAAATTATTAATAATGTTTTCTACTGCAATAATGCCAAATCGTGTTGTATCAATGACAGGCGAAACCGATGGGTCAATAGTTGCCATTGTGGCCCGAATCGTAAATGAACTATTGCTAGTTGTTAAAACACGGCGACCAATGCCATCGTTCATATCATAATCTTCTAATGGCCGAATTACTTTAAGACCAGCAGAACTTCCGTTAGAATCTCTTACAGAATTAAATCTATAAGTTAATGAGGTATCACCAATTACCATATCGCCAACAATCAAGTTTACTAAATCAATTGGTGTATTTGCTACTGGAGCATTAATTTTAAATGCAGCGGTAGCAGGTGTTGTAGAAAACTGATTGCGGAACATTCTAAATGTCATATCAGAATTTTGGTCTGGTTCCCATGTAGAACCGTTCTGCGACAAGAACAATGAACCACCATATGGTTGCTCAGAAATTTGACGGCCTGTTACTGTGTCTAGAGCACCAATCTCAGCGCAATAAACTTCATACTGGTTGGAGTTAGCCAAAAGAACAAATGAATGTTCACCTGGTTGCATATAAATTGGCGTATCAAAAATAAAATCTGTGTATTTATTTTCATCATTTAAATCTGGCGCATCAGTAATTTTAACTTTATCTGGAGTTAATGAAACTGTCGCATATGGGTAAATAATAGCATATGATGGATAACCATTTACCGTTGGGCGAATCTGTAAGGTAACAGGAACAGTATCATCTTTTGTTTTAAAACAAAATCTTACACGATTAATGAATATACCATTTGGATATGTTCCTGGCGCAATTAAAAATGTTTGAGCTAATGGATCAATCCATCCAATAATTCTTTGATTTGTAACTGTTGTAGATGTAACAACTCTTTCGTCTTTAGCAGATTGGCGTTGAATAGAGGGTACCGTAGCTGAAATAATTGTTTCTTCAACGGTTTGCAATAATCCTTGTGCAAAGAATGATGCATCTCCATTTGTAGATGAAGAACCTACATCATTTGTATTGTTATCAATTAAACGGAACCTTTTTTCTCCAACACGGAATGTAGATGCAGGTATTGTAAACACTCCAGCAATATCACCTGCAGCTGTTGTTGTTGGTCTGCCAATTGAATATATTGATGTGTTATCTGGTGTTGTGGTCCAATTGCTTGTAACAGTTGCAATTCGTGTTGCTGCATTGTAAGCACTCATTGTTCTTTCTTGCCCAGCGCCAGTGCCAGCAACAATGAATATTGTATTGCTGTTTGCGGTGTTTGCATAATAACCAGCATTATTAGCACCGGCCGCATCAATACGCAAAGTAATTGTGCTGGATGTTGCTGCATTTGCATTACCAGAATAATGTTCATAACCATTAATACGAACTGAAGTGCTAGTTGTAGAACCAATTAAGTTGGCATTAGCAATATTAAATGCGGTATTTGGTTCAATATTAACAGCAAATATTTCATTATTGGATGTTTTTACAACAATTGCTGAACCATTTGTTGTGTTTGTTGCATTATTTTTAATTGTAACCGTTTCAAAATTACCTACTGTTGTTTGATAGCCAAGATTATTTCTTGCTAGTGTAAACTTATTAGCACGGCCAACATATTGTTCAACTAAAGTAGAATCAAAAAATGGATAAAGTGTGGTACTTGGTTTAAAATCAGAAGCAGTAAATAAAATACCAGCACTTCTCATATAAGGTATAATTGATAAATCAACAACACGGTCACCAAGTGTTTGCGTAATTGTTTCTGGAACAACAGTAGATTGGACTCCAGTTCTTGACTGTTGTGATGTTGTTGTAACAAAATCAGCTGCATAAATTGGTCTTCGGCCACCGCCGCCAGCATCCCAACTTTGAGTATTTACGGATTGACCAACATGATAAGTATTCCAATCTCCCCATTCAAATTGTGCCGGAATTCTATCTGTAATTAAAGCCCAAGCATCTTTGTCACCTTCTAAATTAACAAGAACATCAGGGTTGCGAGTTGTGTCAATCCAAATATCAGATTTTGGATTTAATTCAATTTTACCAAGATAATTAACCACATTAAATGGGTTAACATTAACAACTTTTGATGCTTTTGGTTGATTAATAAATTCTGTAACAGAAGAAGAGACAGTTACAAAAGCACCGTTTTGTGTGTATCCGGAAGAATTTGCAGAATCAAAATTTAAAGAATATGATGAAATATTAAATGTAGGCCTCATTTCTTTATTGTTAGGATCAATAGCTGCTTTATAATCATTTTTTGAAACATCAGCAATTGCATGACCTTTAAATGAATCTACAATAATTCCATTTTTAAATCTTGCTAAATTAGAAGAATCAAGAATTGTTAAATCTTGTTTTGAAAGTGTTTCTTGTTCTAATAATGAGAGGGAAGTATAATATTCAAGATTTTCAACACGCTTTTCAATACGACCAATATCACGCATTGTATATCGTTTGTTATTGATATATTGTACCTGAGTGTTAGCAGAATTAAGAACATAAGGTGGATGCCGCAAAACATAAAGCGTCATTGAATTATCTTTATCTGGTGGATCTATTGGAAATAATGAAGAAACACCTTGGACAATTTCAAATGTTCTATTTTTATTTAAAATAATTTTATCATTACGAGGAAGATAATAGTTGTAATCTAAAATTATATCAGAACCATTTTCTGGTATTTTTGGTCCGGTTGTAGTTGAATCCACATCAAACACTACTGAATTAGCCGTTGATGAGGTGGCGTTTGAACGAACAGGTCTAAAATCTAAAGAATCACGAAGTTCATATACATTACCGTTTGTAGCAGCATACGCAGGAATATTTTCATAAGCAAAACCGCCACTTGTATATGAATCAACTGTAAAGAATCCTGCACCTGAAGAAACAAATTGATTAAATTTAACAACCAAAGGACCATTTGGTGAAGTTACACCTGACCGTAGTTTAATAGCCGCATGGTCATAATAAGAATCTTTTTGACCATTTACAAGAACATACCGAGAAGTTACATTGACAGCACTTCCTTCATTTGCTGGGCTAATTGCTAAACCATTAAAATCTAATACAGAAATTAAACCCGTAACATCAGAGGTAAACAATGATTGATTTGTATCTGGTATTTTAATGATTGTGTTTGCTGCAATTTGAATTTGGCCTTGTGAACTATACAATGTAACAGCACCATTACCAAATAAATCAACACCACCAGAAGTTTGAATAGATGTAGCTCCTGCCACAAATGTTTTATTCTTTTGTGTTGGATTGCTTACATCAATTGTAGCAATAATATTAGCGGTCATATTTCCACCACCATTTACAGTAATACGCCGTGTACCTGTGTCAACACTTGTAACAGCGGTTGCAGGAACAGTTTGGCCTACACCATAAACACCAGTGCCTTGACTTGTCACAACAATTTGATAGTTAGCTGCCCGAGCAGAAGTTGATCCAGCTGAAGCAATGGATTCACCAGTGCCAACAGTAAGTGCAGGTGATAATCCAGCTGCAAAAGTTTGATTTTCATACAAACGGCGATATGATAAAGATAAATCAGCAATAGAACCATTTGTTATGTAAGAATCGCCTAAACCAAAAATAATAGGTTCATCACTTACATCTGAAGCTATTGTATCATTAAATGTTGTTGCTGAATCTTTTGAACGCTCATCAATATTTGCTGCAGATTTTATGGAAGTAGAATCTGTAATTATAATGGATTTTGCATCATTAAATTCAAAATCAATTGCAAATTGAGATTGTGTGTCAATATTTGCAGTAAATGGAGTGTCTATTTGAATTGTTTGTGTAGAACCTTTGTAGTTTACAATTGTTCGTGGTTCTTCACCAACACCCGGTCCAGCAATGATTCGTATCTTGGCTCCTTGGTAAGCATTATCAACAGTAGAATAATATAAATTGCCAGTAACAGTATTTGCTATTTGAATATACGAAGTGTTACCAGCTGCAATACCCGTATTACAATTGCCACCAATGATTGAACCAACATTTACATCAAATAAGAAAAGTTTATATTCATAAGTTGAACTATCTTGCGTATTTGCAGAAGAATCATATGCAATAGATTTAATTCTTGCTGTACCAATTTTTGTATTTGCAATTGTACCAGTAGAGCTGGTATTAATTGAAGCATTTGCTAAACAATGCAAATCAACAGTTTGTAGGCTATTAATTGGAAAAGAACCATACATATTGTTTGCATATACAAAATAACCATAATCAGCTGATAATCTTTTGTTTGTTACACTATCAGTTTCTCTTGGTTTTGGAATTGTAATTGTAGTTGGAGAAATAGTTTCATATTCATAACCATAAACATAAGCTTTACCTGGAGAAAGTATTGCATCCAAATTTGCTGTGTTAGAAGATGTTTGTAAAGCTAATTTAAATGGCCTTACTGTATAATTACCTGATTCATCAAATGTTCTACGAGCAAGTTGGTCTTCCAACACCGAATAAATTGGGTATTGATAATATTTTGTTAAATCACCATTTTCCACCCTAGCAAGCTCAATAAATTCTGTATCATCAGTTGAAGTGAGTGAGCGTGTAGCTAAAGTGAGAGTAATTTTAAATCTATCGGCACCTGGCGCCTGATAGTTAGATGCATTTAATGCCGGATCCAATAATGATGTATCTTGTGTTGATTCTATAATTGATTCTGTAATTTCAAAACCAATACGACCATTTGAAGTTATAGTGTATTTTGAAATAGCAACAGTTTGTGCATCATTTTGTATAAAAAATCCATCATAATAATAAACACCTTGGTCAACAGAAAAAATTTGACCTGAACCAGTGCCTGAAGAAGCTATATTTGCATATGTTGGATTTGTTTCATAAGTGAGAATTGTTTCTGATGAATTAAAAGTACCAAATAATGGTGTTATCATTAGAGTGATTGGATCACCAGTGCCAACATCAGCATCAATAGCTTTAATTACTGTAGCTCTTTTTGTTGGATTTTGAATATTATCTACAATTGTTTTTCCAACAAAATCTTCAAAATTTACATCAGTATTTGCATATTGAGTTGATACATTAATATAAGATGTGTTTTGAAATACAGTTTGCCCGCCAGTTACAACAGAACCATTTTTAAAAATATGGCTACCAAAACGCTCTGTTTGTTTTTGAAGAATTGTTTGAAGTTGTGTTAATTCACGAGCTTGAACTGCATAGCCAGGTTTGAAGAGCATACGGAGGAATTTTTTATCCTCATCATAGTCGTCATAATACGGGTTTGCATTGAAATTTGTATCAATTGCCATCTTTATGCCTTAAAAACTTATAACTAATTTAATGTTTTCTGCTTGACCGTCAGCACGGTCCGTTTTGGTATCATTTTCTATGTATAGCATATCGCCAGAGTATGGTTCAAATGTTGGTTCAATTACAGAAATAACGGTCCTAGAAACTCCAGAGGTTGCTCCTATCAATGGAGCAATTGTAAATGTTCCTCTTACTTTTGTAAGATTTACCTGATTTGCACTTTGAGAACTTACAAAACCATATGCAGTTTTTACACCACCCGAATTTTCTTGGTAAACAAATTCATTCAAAGTATATGCAGCACCAGAAACAAGTGACAAATTGGTTGTTTGTGAGATAACCGTATTTGCATTAGCTGAAGATACAGCGCTTGTTTCGCCATATTTATACGGGTCTCGGAAAAGACCAAACTGTCGGAAAGAAGTATTAACTGGAATAAGCCCATTTTCCGTTGAATCAATTTCACCTATTCTAACTGCCACCATTACATTATTTGCATTTAATTCTTTCGCTGGATTATATGCATGACCATATTTGGGAGGTAAAACTACCCGAGCATTAGCACCGGTACCAGAGCCAAAGACAAAAGCATTCGCATATGAATAACCAGTACCAATGGTTGTTACTGTAATTTTTGAAACATTTGCATTTGCTGAAGATACGGTTGAAGAAGTATTAGATAAAACAGCATTAGCAATAACTCCAACTCCATCACCATTCACATAAATTCGTGTTGAAATACTTAAATCATTTGACGCACCGCCAGCACCATTTGTGACAATAGAAAGAGTTATATCTCCATTAATTACATTGATGCTTGAAATGTAAGAATCATTTGAAATACCAGCACCTGAAATACTCATATTAGCAAGATTTGCAAGTGTTGGAATACTAAAAATTGCTAAGGTATTTGCAATATTTGTTAAACGAATTGTATTTGCGCCGGCATTAAAAGCATCTACACGAATGTTTGATGCTTGCCTATAATTTTGACCTTTGTTTGTGACAACAATTTGAGTTAATTCACCATCAACAACATCAATTGGGCTTACACCATAATCTAAAGCGCTCGTAGAAGTTGGTGCTGGTGCCCAAGAAGAAGTTAAAAATTTGTTTGATGGTTTGACATTAAACATATACTTCCAAATGTAACCATCGGCCGTTGCAATATTACCATTAGATGTTGTAAAATCACCAGTTGGTTCAATTGTTGAAAGTGCATTAGCATTATTAGATAGACATTTGTAGACATTCCGAGAAGTCGTAATGACATACATTGGTTTTGAATTACTGGTTTCAAATAATTGAGCAAACGGAATCACATCGTCATATTGTGAATAAACTACATTGGCAGCCCAATCATATCGTGGAATGACCAATTCTACATCATTACCTGTCACTCTTTTAGCCGCAAACATATTATCCCAAGCAGATTTTTCGTCTGCCACACTTTCTATGATAGCCGGTGGAGTGTTTTCGTTAGGATAAGAAACATGGTTGCCAATAAAAACATAACCAACTGTTGGATTTGGCTCAGCGAACGATTCTTTAAATTGTTCTGCGCTGTTAAAAGATAGTTGTTTTGTTGTTGTTGAAGGCATGATTGATATTTATGTCACAATTATAAGTGTTTGGTCATTTGCGGTTTGAGTAAATGCAGAAGAAACCGCAGCATTCGTGTTACTAATAATGCTGCTAATTGTTCGTATTTCACCATTAACGGCAACATTAGAACCAATAGTTAAAATACTGCGAGTGTTTGCAATATTGAATTTGGTGTTTGAACCTGTAATATAAATTGTTCCGGTAGCCACATTGACCGTTCCAGAAATTGTATTTCCTGTTGTCACAGAAGTTATTTGTGTATTTGTTACTGTATCCACATCTCTGTTAAGTAAGGCATAATTAACAAAGCCAGCTGGGTGTAACAATCCTTTAAGTATTTCTTTGTATCTGCCAAATTCTGTTAATGAAGATGTAATGTAAGAATAATCAACATAGTAATTGGCACCCTGCAATTTGCGCTCAGAACTAGAAATAATAGAATCAGAAGTTGTCCAACGGCCTGCAAGAGTTACATAAGAATTGGAAATTGCAGCTTCAGCAACAGCCAATCCATCACCAAGGTCAGTTAAATCTACAAGTGGGTTATATTGATAACCCGTACCAGCATTTGTAATTTTAATTGAAAGTATTTGACCTGCCACAAAAGCAGAAATTGCGTTCAGTATTTCACCATCACCCATTAACGAAGTGATAGCAATGTTAGCACCAGAACCACCTGATACATTAGAAACGGAAACTGTTGGAAATTGACCTTGAGTGTAATTTGTTCCACCAACTTGGCCAGAAGAAAAAGAACCTACTGAGCAATCATTTGCGTAAATTGTACCATCAGTAAAAGTAAAGGCTACATTAACATTGGCTTGTGTTGATGAGGTAATTGCATTAATAAATCGTTCTTGGCCACGAATAACAATTTTATCACCTACAATTACTTCAGTTCCAAAATCAGTTGAAGTACCTACAATTTCTACGGTATTATTTAAAACATTAGCTGTTCCTCCAATTCTTGGAGGTTCAATTTGAATTTTAGTGACTGCGCCTGTGACACTTACATTAGAAACAGTAGCTGCAGCTCCAAGACCAATTGTTCCAAGAGGATTTGCGCCAAAAATTACTTCATCGCCTATTTTGTAGCCAGTGCCACCAGAACTCACATCAATTCTGCCAATTGACCCAAAAGATTTGATTTCAAAAAAGTCATTATTAGCTATAAATGTGGCACTTTGAGCATTTAATGGAATTGAATTAGAAGTTGATGGGCCAGCAAAAACAATAATAGCATTTGTAGTTGGTCCAATTCCACTTACAATTAAAGGAGAAAGAGCATCACAAATGCGAGTGTTTACATTTTCTGAACCTGCTCTTGGAAAACCATAATCTGCAGCAGATACTAAAACACTTGCATAATTACCAATTACATCATCAGTTACATTATAAAAAGAAGCTGAATTTGCTCCGCTCGTATCTACTAAATCAACATAACCAGTTACAGTAGTTGTTGTTGTGCTTTGAACATTACTACCAATTTGAAAACCAGCGCCACCATAAACTACTTGAATTGTAGTTGGGCTTCCATCACTTACTCTATCAATAATGGCTGAACCTTGAGTTCTGTAACCACCGCCATTGATTGGAACAATGTCACCAATATTATAACTTGTACCGCCATTAATAATTGTAATTGTTTGGAGAGTTGAAAAACCATCTGCCTCAATTTCAATTAAATTACCATTTGAATCTAAAATGTCTGTGGTAATTTTTTCACCACTTATAAAATCACCTATAAGTGTTTTATTGTCAATGACAAGTTCAAAAGGAAAACCAAAATTAAATAGGTCAGTAATAATTCTTTTTGATGCTCTTTCTACCAAAGCTGTGGCACCAGAAAGAGTACCTGTAATTTTTCTATTTGCTAAATTGGTAACTAAAAAATCTTCATAAAAAACTTTAATGACCGCACCAGAAGAAGGTGCAGTATTAAAAACTATTTTTCTGGCTTCTTTGCGAATGAAAAAATCAGTAGCATTTGTTTTTGTAGTTCCATCTATTTCAACAATAATATCTTCAGCAGTAACTTGCTGAGCTAAAATAAATTCTTTTGTTGTACCATCACCAGTATAGACACTTCGTATGTTTGTTTGAACACGAAGAATATTGTCAATTACCCATTTACCATCTGAAGCTCGTAAGACATTATTTTTTGGAAAACTAACTTGTATTTCATCGTTAAACAACATCCGAAATAAAAGTTTAAATGCAGCTTCGTTACCTTTTGACAGGTAAATTGGCAACACATTTTTTATGAGGAATTCTTTATTGACTTCAGCATCTCTTGGCAATAGAGATGCGTAGCTATTGAAAAAACTAGATTCAAATTCATTGATTGAAGCATCAACATCAGACAGGTATCTTAAATTTTTAGCCTGTTGTGTTAAATCATTTTTTTCACCGGCTTGTTTTTGTTCTAGGAATTCATAATACGCCTCTAAAAATGTAATGAAAAGAGGATATTCGTCCCTGACAAATTCAGGTACCTGACGGTTAATCAGTATTGAGGTATTTGCAAAAGACATTACGAATTATTTGTTAATGAAACTACAATTGAAACTGGATCATTTTCATCAATTGTAATAATTGTGTTTCTTACAGATTCTAAAATAGCCTCTTGCGATTCAACCGTTAGGCGAAGAAGCCCATCAGTAGAAGCAACAGAAAGAATTCTTATATCATTTAAAGTAACAACGCCTGTTTCATAATTAATTTCGCCTGCATTTGAGTTTACTATTTGCCGCTGAGCGTTAGTGTCATAGTATGTTGTTCTTAATGTGCCAACTTTTGCATCAACCACCGCAGAAGCAGAAGCTCCATATCCATTACCGCCAGAAATTGTTACGATGGCACGAGTATAGTCAATACCACGATTTGTTACATTGATACTTTGAATTGAACCATTTACAATTGTTGCAGTAGCTGTTGCGCCCGTACCATCACCCGTAATTGTAATTGTTGGCGCTGTTGTAAATCCTGTTCCGCCATTAATTACTTCAATAAATGAAATACCAGTAAATGATTGAGGAGTTTCATCAAAAGAAACAGTTCTTCTAACTCCTGCAACATCAAAAACATCAAATTCAGTAGATGTTAATTTATTTGTAACTGTACCACGATGTAAAGGTACATTGAAGTTAATTGTGTATGCTTGTGTTATATTTAAATTTGGTTCAAACCGCTTTTGCACACGGGTAACTACTTCATTACCAATAATTGCATTGAGGTCAACATTATCAATGGCTGTTTCTAACTTTGAATCAATAAGCTTTGCACTAAATTTGTTTAAATTAGTATCAGCATAATTTAAAATAGCATTGCGTATTTTAAGTTTTAAATTTTGCTCGGTATCTGTTGTTTTCTTTGGATCATATTGAGCTTCAACATCTAAAACAATATACAAATATTCAGGATCAATAATTTGTGTAGATACTGCAACAACTGCTTTTGGCGCAATAATTTCATCAATGATACGCTGCTTTTCTGTTTCAGAAATATAATAGTTTTCTCTTGGTTTCATTGAAACAAAAACTTTACCATAAACTGGCGGGTCATTATCTTCACCACCCCAAACAGATATAGAATCAATGTTTGGATAATTGTTTAGAATATAAGTTTCATAATCTTTATAGGTAATTAAACGATTTTGTGTTGAAAATCTGGCTGCAGCCGAAAATTTAATATTGTCAACCGATTCACGGTCTGCACCACCAGAAGCTCCGCTTTGTGGTGTAATTGTGAAATTGGATAACCCTGTACCAATAGAATCTGTTACTGTGGCCGTTGCCACAAAATTATTGGCTTTGTTTGCAGCTGTGCCATTTGTAACAAGATATGTGACAGCAACAATCGCACCATCCGGCAAAGATTTACCAACAACATCATTACCAAAATAAATTTCAAACAATCCACCACGGCCTTCTTGTAAAAAGAAAACTTCTGAAGTAGCTGAAATTTCTAAAACATCAGACACTTTTTCGTAAACTGTTGTTGCAGTATTTCCTGCGTTTGGTGTTACTGATACTTTAATTGTTGTTGTATCAATGTTTGTATCAGGTAATTGAAACACAGATTTTGGATTTGAACCTGCGTCATATGTAAATGAATAGGTAGTTAATTGACCTTCGTAAATATTTAAATTTTCAAAAACATATTGTGTATTAGATTTAGTTACAGTTGTATCTTCCAATACTACAAAGTTATAGGCTTTACTATCAATTTGATTTGAAAGAAATGCAAAACCTTCAGGCAAAGTGCAGGTACCAGAAGTTGAAGAGTTGGATTCTATCGTAAAATCAATAATTGCAACTGGTGCTCGTGTAGAATATGGTGTATAACCAAGAGTTTTGGCATGAGAAACAGCAGAATCACGGAGAAGAGCGGTATCAAGGAATGACTCATTGGCAACCATATTCAAATAGTAAGCGTTATAATGAGTGTTATAGGCAAGAATGTCTAACAGAACCGACAGACCGGCACCATCAAAATCATAATCTTGAAATTCTGATTGTTGCTTTAAAAAGTTCTTTAAATTCTGCTTGATTGTATCAAAATCAAGCTCTGTTACTCTTAAACGGTCTACCATGTTATCTAATCCGCTCTAGGAAAAAATTAATTGTAATTGGTGCGGTACTGTTAATAATAAAAAATTCTAGTATTACCTTATAGGTGTTTTCGTCTGGTGATGGTATAACAACCACTTGTGAAACTTGAGCTCTGGGCTCAAAATTGCCAATAACTTCTGTGATTTCTCTTTCTATTTGTGATGCTACTACCGAATCTACATTTTCAAATAAAAGTCGGCGTATATTACTGCCAATTTCTGGTTGAAATGGCCTTTCATAGTGATTGGTCAACACCAGATTTTTAATGGAATTGATTACAGCAAACTCATTTTTATGAGTATTGATATCTTTTTTAACTGGATGAATCGTAAAATTCAAATCCAGGTCTCTAAAAGTGCGTTCTGCTTGTATTGTTACCGTTGCCATCTTCTATTTATTCTACCCCGCAAAGACATTTGAAGAACCTTCAGCCACAGAGGTGCAACCAGAAATTGCATCTCCTATTCTACCAGCACCTTTTCCATTTACAAAAACAGTAGAGGAACCAGAAGCAATCGGTGCAGCATGAGATGGGCAAGGAACTCCTGGTAAAAGATGTGTGTTATTATTGTCACCTTGGCGTGACCATGCAATTCCATTTACAAAAACATCAGATGAACCTTCTGCTCTAATTGGAGTTGAGCAATGAGTAACATCTGCATCACCTATTCTTGTGGCTGCTGGCACGCTCTTTCTCCATAAGTATTTGTAATTTTTTGTTCCATTCTTCTATTTGCTCATGTTGATGTTCTGTATGAGGAGGCTCTGGAGAATCAGGTTTAAACTTTATTAAATTGTCAAAGTTTTCAGGTATATCTTCATACTTTGTGTAAGTATAAAGTTTATTATCTATTAAAACAATAAATTCTCCGTTCATTTGTTTAGGTCAATTCTTGGCGCATTAAATGACATATTACCACCAGAAGTTATATCACAAGTACCGCCTATTGTAGCATTAAAATTACCACCAACTTCCATCGTTACATTACCATCAATATAAACTTTTACATCGCCTTTTACATAAACTTGCTCATCTCCAACAACTACCGTAAACTTGTCTTTTTGTATTCTTTCAGCTCTATCGCCATTTGGTCCCCATTCAACATATGAACCTGACCTATGATATAAATGAATTCTTTCAGCATCTTTTGTATCATCAAACTCTAGTGCATGGCCAGATTCAGATTCATATACATTATTATATGGGTAAACTGCATTGTAGTAAGAATTTGGCTCCACCTTTGAAGCTTTGTTTGCGGCTTTACTTTCATTAATTGGCGATGGATAATCAGAATCATTTCTTGCTAAGCGAGAAGTGGATGGTTCATCTAATCGCCTTGGATAATTTGTTTGTGATTCTGAAGGTTTTACCGGCGCCTTTGTTAATTGACCACTATCACGACCATCGTTAAATGCTTCTTGGTTATTTCCTGCTTTAAGTGGTATACTTGGAAAAACTCCAACTATAATTGGGCTCTGGCCACTTTCTCCGTCTGTAAAAAATCCAAAAACCATATCACCTTCTTTTGGTGCATATGGATTACTATTATTTAAAGGCAACATTGGAATTGACCAAGGTAGCATATCAGTTGGCAATAGCATTTTATTTTCAGCGTGCCAACCAACACAACGAACTCGGCATCGGCCCATTTTAAGTGGGTCTTGTCTATCTTCTACAACACCAACCCACCAAACAAACCCTTCTTTACCAATGAACTTTTGGCTTTCTTCTTTTTCTTCCATATCAATAATTTAATAATTCTTGTGTTTGTTTTGGATTGCTGACTGGTATAAATTCGTTTGCAGAAGATGTTGTAGCCACTTCAATGATTGTTTCATGCTTGTCATATCCAATAATTTGTCGTGTTGCAACGATAATATATTTGCCACTTAAACTTGGGTCTGAATTGTCATCACCTTTTTCTTTTTTAGAAAAGCTGGGTGCAACAAGAGTAATATTGAAACCAGAAGTCAATTGAAAATTACCTGGCATTACCAACTTTACTCTTTTTGTCATTAGATTTTTAATAATAGATTTTCTTTGTGACAACCAATTTTCAATATTTTCTTCTTTGGAAATAGATGTTGGATCTTTCTTTTTAATATATTCACTAAACTGTCTAGCAGCGCCAAAGAGAGCCACAGTTTTGTTTGCATCAAAGGTTTCAGTATTGTTTACACCATCACGGTTTTTAATTTGAGAAAAGTTTGGATTTTCATTGCCATGTTTCATATTAGAATAATGGTCGCCGTAACTAATATTTTTTGTAGCAACAGTTCGTGTTAAGGGATCAAAGCCTATAAATTTAGACGCATTGACACCCGACCGTGTTTTTTCTATTTCATTTGCCTGAGATACAACTTCTAAAGACCTAGCGCTACTGATTTCTTCAATTGCTGTTTTGCCCGGTTGATTTTTTGATTCAAATTTAACATCTAGTATTTCTGGTTGAGACAGTAAAGTAGATAAAGATGCAAAATTATAGCCAACTGAATTTTGAAAAAACATAAAGTTTGGAGATTGATTTGCATCAACAGACCTTTTTGCAACCCAATCAATTGCTTCTAGCGGTCTTAGGTTTGGTATAACTATCTTTTTAATGCCTGATGTTGGGTTAATAATGCCTTTTAAATTGTTTTTTGGCACTTTTAAATAATCTAACAAAATTCTTTCTACAATTTGTGCATTGGTAAGTTCATATGATTGATTAATTCGTCTTTGGTCAGAATACATCAACTCATCAGATACAAAATGTAAAGTGTAAATCTCACTATTCAATCCATCATTTTGTCGGTCAGATTGTTTAAAAATACGAAAAGCTTTATGAAAATTAGCCACATCAGAGTTTTTATCTTTGGCTATGTCAATCAATATACTTT
>Ga0209990_10002248_pt1 | contig 15351 bp, 14 predicted proteins | sample NOAtaG_6_FD_187304 | JGI IMG/M metagenome (GOLD analysis project Ga0209990, IMG submission 187304) | Freshwater lake microbial communities from Lake Erie, under a cyanobacterial bloom - NOAA_Erie_Diel5S_2200h metaG (SPAdes) (version 2) | ecosystem: Environmental > Aquatic > Freshwater > Lake ...
AAAAAATTAGCGGTTGAAAAAAGTAATGAGATCTTGTATCTTGAATACAACGCTGAAAGGGAGAATTTAAATCCTGATCAGTTTTGTTAGTTTATCTTGTCTGTAAGATCAAATCTTGACTTCTACACTTTATTTCCTTAATAACTAGTTTTTTATCAACTTGCCTCACTATGCAAGGCACTTGCTGAATACCAAATTTTTTAATAAGTACGCCAGCTTGATCAAAGTAAAAAGAAGGAGCATATTGCTCATCTAATGCTAAAGCTGAGCCAGCTACTAAAATCAATAACGGTTTAATTTGCGCTTCTTCATGCTTAGTTAATGCCCATTGTAATTGATCATCAGCATTGCCATTAAAGAACAATAGCTCATATGGCATACTTACATGCTCAAGTGGGTTAATTTTTGTGCCCTTGGCATATATTACTTTACCTAAATGATCTTTAATATCATCCTGCACCACAATACTTGGATCATATTCATACTCCCTAGGAGTCTGAGTATTAGGGATATCTAATGAAGAACCATTGCGGATTTTCTGCTCTACACGACTCGCCAATTCCTCTTGCAGGGAGGCTATTGTGCCATCTGTCTCCATATTTTTTAATTTATTCTGAATAAACGCAACAGGATTTTCTTCTTTAACTGGCCACGTTGTGCCGAATTTGCCTAGGTCTTCAGCCTTGGCTACCGCGTTAAACCATGGCACTAATAAAATTATCAAAAAAATATAAAAATTAGCCGCCATATCGCTCCTTTGCCACTTGGGCAATGGCATCCCCCAAAGCTAATCCCTGCCCTTGTAAATCCTTAACACGACTGTATTCTTCCGCCTTTGTTGAATAAAGCACTAATGAAAAAGGATCAAGTAACAACCGACTGATACTCCCAGAACTGCCACTGGCCATAATCATAATTTCTGCATATTCACCAGGTACTGATTTAACTGATTCCAACAACCGTTGCATATGATCATCAACCACAAACTTGCCACTTTTTTTAAGTAAAGCAATTGATTCTTTCTTCTGTGAAAGCATGCATAACCAATCAGAATTCATAAATGCCGCTTCCGCGCCAGGAGAAGAATAAAAATCATCTAATGTTTGCGTACCAACTACCAGTGCCCCTTTATATTTACGTAATGTACGCGCTAAACGTTCAATAAACTGCCCTCCTTGCTTGCCGCGTAACAAATCCCACGCTTCATCAAATATCAACGCACTATGGTATTTTCTACCACCTAAAATAACATCGTTAGTAATTAACAACATTAAAATCTGTACCACTACTGACTGTAACTCTGGCCGTGATTTCAATTCTTCTAATTCAACAACAAAAAAATTAGCACTAAAATCTATATTCGCGACTCCGTTAAAAAATCGCCCATAAGCTCCTTCTTCCGTGTACGGAAAGAGCATTACCCCTAAGCGCCGATCTTTTTCATCTTCTTGCCTTAAAAACCACCTGGCAACCTCTCCCATTCCCGCTTGCTTACCAAACTCTTTCCATACTTCAGCAAGCGCCTTACCAATTAATGAATCTTCATAATCACTTGTTCCCGCTTTAGGCGCCGCCATCATGGCAATTATAGGCTTAAGTACCGATAAAGAATCTTGTATAGACTCTTCGTCACGATCATCAATATTGGAAAATGGATTTAAACATAACTCGGATGTAGTACTAAATTCAATGAATTGCCCCTCAAATAACTTGACTTGCTTCTCAAAACTACGGCCAACATCTAAAACATAGGCCTTACCCTTTAGACTCAATATACTAGTGGTTAGTTCTTGCATGAATACCGACTTGCCACTACCTGAACGCCCAACTACCGTAACGTTATAATTAGAATTCCCAGCTCCTTCATCAAATGGATACCAATATTGTATCTGCCCTCGCCTACCTGCCAGCAACATACCTGGCGTATAAGTGCCCTTCGACTCTCCTTGCAATGGTAATAAATTAACTGGCTCATGCGAAAGAGTAGTGCGTAGTTTTTTAAAATAACTTAAATCACTCTCCATTCCATCGCCCCAAAACATCGGCAATACACTAAGAAATGATGGCAATACAATGAACCGATCTTGCATTATCTCCCAGCCATTTGACCGATACAATGTATGCAGTATTTGCTCTGACGCAGCAATATTACTACTTTCATCTATTAGCATTACTTGAAAATTAGAACGTACTATCCGCTCATCTTTCTCCAATTGCTCCCGCACAAAATGCCATTCCTCTGCTTCACGTCTTAAAGCTGGTATCCATTTTCCTAGCGGCGACGCAGCTTGACTTTCCGTACGGCTCGCTTTTGCCATCATCGCTGTTTTCTTAAAACCACTATCAGTAATATGAATGCCATAATGCATGATAAATGCGCAGGGTATTTTTAAAAAATCATTTAGGTTATCTCCCAGCAAATTACCCATTCCGCTAAAATACCATGCTTGCGGATAGCGTTTGACACTATACATGCGGTACTCATATCCTCCTGAACATAAAGCATCTTTACGTAATTCGTAATGACGATTACCTTCAATAATTTGTTCTTTTATTTCTTGATATTCATTCCAAGGTAATTTACTCTGCTCAATCGAACCATCATAATTCAAAATATCACTTAATTTACTGATAAATTCCTCAGGTGCTATATCGGCAACACCAATATTACGTGTCTCAAATAAAGCTTTCACTCTTGTTTTAAGCTCACTAATTTCAGCTCTTTCAAGCCTCCCCTTCTGTCGACTAGGCACAGAAAAGGATACAATACAACGCAAATCCCGAATCCTAAATGGCTTAGTACCGCTACTCGTTAGATTTGCAAAAAAATCAACCCGTTGCTTGGCTAATGCCGCTAATAACTCATTATGCCCAGCTCTCCTATGCTGCCATTCCTCTAACGCATTCCCCACTTTAGGTAACGCTGTTAACATAAACTGGATATTACTACCAGGCGGTAATATATTTTTGAATAAACCACCTAATTCATTCTCAAGACGATTATCGCTACCGATAAACAGACCTACCTCTAAAACAAACCCAAGACTGCGGCGATTCATGTACACCCCATATTCTGCATCATACGCTTCGTAAATCAATAAATCTGACAAACTGTGATATTTCAAAAAATCATGCGCTTTTTTCAACACATCGCTATCTGCTTGCTTAACGCCAAAACATTCTTCTTCACCTAACCATTTAGCAACCTTACTGCTGATTTTAGATAACATTTATTCTTCCTCCTGCCATCTACCTGGTGCGCTTACAATATGCGCATATGTTTCTTCAACATAATCGCCATCTTCATCCGTAAAACCACTTAACCAGATGCGCAGCGTTTTCTCAGGTATTCTAGTTATTTTTTTTTGTAACTTTTGAGGCAACTTATCTTCGCTAGCTTGTTGAAAACTAATCTGTTGCACCTCTATTTTTTGCGACTTGCTAGCATTAATCTCTTCAAGCTTTCCCTCATTTACTGCCTGATTAACCTGTGAGATAGAATTACAGCGCATACCCTTGCCCAGCGGACAATCTAAGCTTTTTCCAGAGCCGCTACAACCACCCAGTAAGTTAGAAAAAATTAAAAAACTAATTATTGTTATTCTCTTCATAATCATGCTCATTTTCATTTGCTCTTTTCTTTGCCAACTCTTTTTTTACCCTATGCGAGCCAATTTCAGCACCTTCTGTAAAAACTACATCTACAACTCGGCCAGAAGCTACTTGAATCACTGGTTGGATACTTTCAGCACGCTTAATGTAATACTCCGATAACTTATCCATGCTGGAGCTGATACCACCCGCCATACCACTGCTAAACTTTTCTGTCACATTGCGCTTCGGTATAAGCGCCCCAACACTTGGATTGATGACAATGCCATTGGTTGGATTTAAAATACCCGCTACCCCCTGAATAACTCCACCAGTGATGCTTTTTTCAATATAGCCCCTACCCTTTTCGATAACCAAACCACGTATGCCAGCTCTACCATCTTCCCCAGCAACATAGCCAGCTACCGTCGTCTCAACAATTTCACTACTTGCCCTATCAACACAGGTGAGTTTCTCTAAACGCACAAATACCCTCTCACTACTCAGATCGCCATAGCCGCTTGCTACAATATGGCAATCTTTCAAATCACTGCGAAATTTACGAGGCAAAGTACCAAAATCAGTTAATCTAATTAATAATGGCCGCGGATCACCTTGGGAATCAATGCTAGTCGCTGCATCAACACCTCCTAGTAATACTGCTTTAGCAAAAGCACCCGCAGGTATGGTATCTTCTATGCTTTTACGGCCATCTCCTCGCGAATGTGCTTTTAAGTTAATTTTTATTCTACCCAGACCACTTTGTTCATTGCTTAATTCTCCCCCTGACACTGGCATTACATTCGCTCTCTGGCTTAACATATTTTGCACTAAGTCCTGTAAGATTTTTACTTCTTGCCGCAATTCTGTTACTTCTGTAGTATCCAATTGATTTTGCAAACCAGGTTTTTCTTTACCAGCTATAACATCACCAAGCGCCTGCTTTATAACATCTAACTCTTTTGCAACATGCGCCTGTTCTTCTTGTACCTTGTAGCGCCATATCTCTTGCGGATCAATTTTTTGGCTAACTGACTCTATGTTATTACTATATGTATCATTAACTTGTTTACTTTTTTGTTCTTGCCGAAAACTCGGGTTATTAGTAGCTTGCTTCACTATAAAACTAATTACTCCTGTAACTAATAACCCCAAGATTATAGCCGCACTTATCTGCTGCTGCTTAACAGATAACCTACCAAATGTCTTGGCTAAAAGTAATTTAAACATATTGAATTACCTTAAATATCTTGCTCTTTTCTCCGCCATTCAACAACCTATTCTGAATAGCAATCGCCATTGTTTTACCGTCCAAAGCAAATTGCTTTTCTTCTAATGCTATCGGTATATTACCAATATTCTTGATCTCCCATATCTGTACCTGGTATTTACCACTATTAACCTGATTAACTAACGCTATTTCCATGTTGTTCTTTTTATAACTTCTGTTTTTTTTAGGCAAATCAGGTAAATCATGCGCTTTGCGTATTAACAAAATAATCTCCTCATGGCGAATGTTCTTAGCACCAATAATTTGATTCGACAGTGAAAGCTCTTTCTGTTGGTTATTCTCAATAAGTAAAATTTGCCCTTCAATATTAGGTTTTACTACAAGCCTAAAATCTTGCGTTTTTCCGCTTTCAGTTACAATACTAAATTCTGCTCGTTGCGCACCTGGATCTTTCCCCGTAGCTTTTAAAAAAAGTTGGCCATTAATTTCATCACTCTCCACGGAAAAATTACTTGCAAGACCAATGATTTCGCTAATACGCTCCCCTTGAATCTTAATCCGATTCATCTCTCTAGCAGAGATAAACCCTGCAACATGTTTTTCTTCATCTAAATTAAATTTTTGTACTCCCGCACAAGCAGAATTTATAGTGCATAATGTCAATAATAAGCTAACTAATTTATTCATATGTCTCCTGCAAACTAATAAAATCCTTAAGCATTAAAATCCCTCCTACGTAAGTAAACTGAACAATATATTCTTCAAGCGATTGTTTAACCCTGGTGCCCGCAATATATTGATCTAACAAACCTTTAACTTTTACTTGCAACGCACTAGTATCTACCTCAACACCTTTCGGCATAAAACGCGTCGCCACCCCTTCTTTAGCAAAGCGCTTTTGTTCCGCTAACAATTTCTTTTCCAATGCTGTATGCGACTCTGGTGCTATATAGCGTAAAATCACATCACGCCTGTAACCCTGCGTATCAGCACTGGCATTTAGCATTAATTGCGCAAAAAACAATGCCATCTCTTCCAAATAATGTGGTGAAACTAATTCTCCTTCACTCCAAAAACTTTGTTTTAAATAAGCAGGGACAATAATTACACGCTCTCTTTTATTAAATAAAATTATCGTTAGCAAAATATTGGTAAGTAGTAATCCTATAGCAACAGTTAAAAAGGCATTACGCTGTTGTAAAAGTTTGCTAATATTATATTTTTGAATATTTGCCAACATACTTAAAACCCCCTAGCCTATGTATTCTCGAACATATGAGATAATCGGAAATTGATTGCCTCTATGTAATCCAGGTAAATACCAATACATGGCATGTCTAAGTAGCCCATTACCAATACTATTTTTTAAATGACGATAAGATCCATAACATATAGTGCTAATTAATAGTCCCGAAAAAGCAAAATTAAATAAACAACCAATTGCCACTGGTAGAAAAAGGATCGCCATTTCATCAATAGTCCAAAAAGCAATCCTCGTAGGATTATCTAAATATCTCATGATAAAGTGACGATCATACATATCTATATTCCTTAAAATATTTACAAATTATTATTGAACATTAAAATTGCCATTGACAAACCCAAAGTATAAATTAACAAAAATCAAATATGCCGCACCAAAAAATAAATATGTCCATCTCTGAGTAAGTAAAGCAAAACCACTCAAGCCAATTCCTGCCGCATTTAATACTATTGGAATTCCATAACTTTGAATGTCAGTTTTTACTGTTTTAGTAAGTGACTTTAAATTTGTAATATTGCTTATTCCTCCACCATCAACTGCATAACTTAATTCTGGTAACATAAAAAAGCATAATGCTCCCATAAATGAATAGAACATACATAGCGTTAAGGTTTTTATTTCAGCTTGATTAAGATGTAACCAAGGTTGGTTGTAATTAGTGTAAAAATTACTTTGCATTTTAGTTATAAGTTTTTGCATTGATTCTATAAATATTGTCATAGTATCCTCGTTAACGTTATCAAGAGTTGTTTAAAGTTTTTAAAAATACACAGTTAAAAATACAATCGGCTGTATTTTCTCTATTAGTTCTCACATAAATACCTCCCTTCTCTCTGAGCTTTCTGCTGCCTCAGAAGAGGCTAACTGCGACATAAAGAAATCTTCTTCATTACATGCCCATACTAGTTGCGCATGGTTTAAATTAATGCTCTGAGCAGAAATAAAATTTAAATTTGTAGAGGGTTTTAGCAATCTAACTCCACTTTTATTGTGAATGCTGACCAAAAACCGGTCTTGGAAATGATGTAAACATCCGTCAACTGCAATCCACCTACCTCCTCTGATTTTTCCTTCTAAATAAGCTACTAATTCTGAAGCCAAAACATGTATGGGTATACTAAAATAATTTCCTTCGTCGACTGCTTGATTATTCTTTCTGCCTAATGACAGGTTTCCTAAGCGAACAGTAAATATCCCGCAATTCTCCAATTTACTGTATGCAGACTTATAACAGTACAAATCCGACCCTACTATTCCTGAAATACTGATATTTGCTTTCTTGGCGTACATAATTACCACATCCAAACTATAGTCTTTTGCATTATAACAAGCCTTGCTTCCATTTTTTATTTACTTAATTAATATGATTAAGTGTTTATTACGATGTAATACATCGTTATTTTGCAAATAGTAGCTCGACTTTCAAATCCATAATTAAATATTATTATGCATATGTCAATAATAATTTTACATTATTGCGTAATATTATTTATTATAACAGTGCCAATTTACAAAACTGTGTAATTAGTATATCCTGATTAACTGTAATAAAATTCAACGAAGTTCAGAGCTCCACATGATAGATAAAAAATTAGAGTTACCTGATGAAAGTAAACCTAATAAATTACGGCTTATTTTACGCAAATTAATTGCAGATGCAGGAATCAGTGATATAGATTTAGCACGCACATTAAATATGCCAAATTCCACTTTAAATCAGCTGCTTAAAGCGGATCATTTAAGGCCGCGCATTGATACGCTAATTCCAATTGCCAAATATTTTAACGTATCTATCGAGCAATTAATTGGTGAACAGCCCCTTACTCCGAAACTTATAGCCGAAACTCCTACAAAACCCACTTCTAAATCTTTTCAAGGCAAATGGGAACAAGATTTATTTATACGTTGCTTGGAAACAACTTCCCAACTAATTAAACAAAATCGTTACCAAGCTGATGCTGAGCAAGTTATATCCATTATAAGAGAAGTATATTTTTTTAGTTTAAATAAAAAAGATAAAGAAATAGATCCTAGCTTTATTGAATGGCTTTTTGAGAATTACAATAATTGATCTTTGTCATTTAAGGCATTGGCAACCCATTCTTGGTTAAATACAGTATTAAGTCGAAATTTCGTGGATGTTCTTCTCCGAATATTTCTTTATGCAAATTAAAGTAATACTTAGTAACCAGAGGATCTTTACGCTTAACAGCATTAATTGCTATTTTAATATATAAACTGCTGACATCGTCTATCCTAATATTTTTAAGAGCAGATTTGTATATTTCTTCTGCTTTTAAATACTCTTCTTCCGCTTTATCGTATTTATTTTGTTTGGCATATATGTCTCCATGTACCGTGTGTATATAAGCAGTATAGCGGTTTTGTACACCTTGATTATAGACTTTTATGTGTAAGGCTAACGCTTTGCTTATCATTTTTTCAGCTTTTGAGACATTACCTAATCTATTTTCAGCATCTGCTAATAATGCTAATGTAATCACCAAATAGGGATGCTGACCATCATAAAATTTTTTAGCTGCATGATATATATCCAATAATTTAATATATGCTTCTTGATATTTATCAAGCTTCAACAATATTTGGCACTGTAACACATATACTGGGAAATATGCCATATCCTTCAAAGAATTTGATTTTTCAACAACAATCTCCATAGCTCTTTTAGATAATAGCAATGCTTTTTCAAATTGACCTTTATCAATAAAAAGGCGGCTTCTAGCATGGTAATAAACCTCTTCGTAGCCCATGCTTGGAAGATTTTTTATCAGGTCACCTGTCATATTAGAATATCGTAACGCCTCATCTAATTGCCCCAAAAAATAATAGCTCTGCACTAATCTATTATATGTTAGTATTAGTAAATATCCTTTTTCTGCGTCTTCGATATTTTTGGTACTTGCCAATAACTGATAAGCTTGCAAGGCAAAATTTATACTTTCCTGATGATCAAGATTTGCCAAGGCAGTATAAAGACTTTGTCTAATATATAACTTAACCATGTTAAGGTTGGAAATCGCTGTATATTTATGTAATTTCAACATATCATAGCAAATGTTTATAATATGCTGAGCATGTTGATAATCTCTTCGATATCCCAAAATAAATCCTAAATAGCTCATTTGCATAGTCATCAATGTATCATCAAAAAATTTTACATTTATTGCTTCTTTCATCACCTTGTCAACATTGTAAAAAATATAGAGTCTCAACAACCGTAATTTATCTGTTTTGGTTGGCATTATGTTATTTAGGCAGGTGATTGCATTGCTAATATATTGAGTTTTTTCTTTAATATTCATTTTATCTTGCACTACAAGCTGCATCATCTCATGCATACGATAAAGTATATCACCACCTTGTTCCTTACTCTTTAATTCTAAAATATTATGGTTAACTAATACTGCTAAAGCTTCATTTAAAACCAACTTATCAGTTATATACTGTCGTAGCACCGATAAAGGAATATTTTCATTATCCAATATACTACAAAACCTTAACAACTTAAAAGCTTGTTCATTTTTATTTTTTATTTCTTGCATTGTCATACTTAAAGCCACTGCTGCGCTTTCACTATAATTATCTGTAGTATTCATATTTCCTGCTTCTGACAATATTTGTTGCTCTTTCTCCCATAATTTTATGCGTTCGGAATTATACAATTGCAGATAATCATTTATCGTTAAGCCTGGAACAGTCTTAATGTATGATATTGCTTGCGCTATAGCTAACGGATAATCACTAAATAAAATTGCCAACTTCTCTTTTTCAGACTGCATCTCGTTTACTAAAAAACTATCTATTAATTTCATTGAATCATGTCGTAAAAATTCATTTAATTTTATTGCTTTGTAACCACCACAATCATTGCGAGATATAATAATTACATGACCTCGATTACCTACATGTTTCTCTGGTAAATAAGGTAGAATTTTGGACAAATCCTTAACATCATCAAATATTAGCAGCCAATTTTTTTTATTCGTCCGTAACTGATCTTTCACATATGCTATTATCGCTTCATCATTTTTATAAGATAGATTTGCTTTCTGCAGTTGCGCAACTTTAGAGTTTAATGCTTTTGCCAGCTCTTTTATCTGCACTGCAAGGTCTTTTTTATCATCAAACCACCAAACGATATCGTAATTTTGCTTGTACGAATGTGCAAATTGCTTGGCTAATTGAGTTTTACCTATCCCTCCCCTACCAGTTAAAGGTAATATTTTAACACCTGATTCCTGAAAGTAATTTACCATATACTTTAACTCATTACTTCTTCCTATAAAATTTTCATTCCTATGCGGTACATGCCAAACCAATGGATATGATAAATTCTTATTTTCAACTTTTACAGCTAAAGCTGGAGGAATCAAATATAAAGCCAATAATATTAAATTGCATACTTTAAAACAAACGGATGACGTTATCATATTCATCTTCCTTTACATTTTTAATTTCCTCTTTATTCTCTTCGTCAGGAATAAAGAGTGTTATTTTATTACCCTCATATGTTTTGTGCTCTACTGTTAACTTCCAGCCCATACTTATAAGCGTTTCTTCTACTTCTTTTAAAGGCTGAAAAATTCCTTTTAGGATGTGTGGTTTTGTTGGAGTACAAAAACCATTATCTTCTATAGTGACATGTATTCCATTGCCTTGTTCAGCATTTTGCTTTTGAGCGCTTATTAAGATATACCCTGCCTTTTTCGACGCATTTGTTAGTAAATTGCTTATAATATTTGCAATAGTGTATTTTATAAATAACTCATCTCTATTTATCGTTAAAGATGCTGGTATTTGCTCGGTCACTTGTATATTCATCTGATAAATTGCTTTACCTAATAATTGAAATACAGAGTTGATTACAGTTGATAAAACCGTGTCTTTTACTACTTCTTCTTGCATATATATTCCATGACTTAAAATGCTGCATACCTTCTCTAAAACATCTTTAGTATGTTGTATAGTAACAACAATGGCATTATTATCGTATATTCCCTTAAGCGTAGCCAGGTTTTCTCTGGCCAATAACATTGCTTGTGATTGACGTTTAATCAACTCTTGTTGTATCAAACTTAATTCTTGGTTCGCAGCGCTTTCAATTGCGATTTTCTTTTCTATAAGTGCAGCAGCATAGGCTAATTTTTTTCTTAAGACCCCAATATAACTTAGTAATATCAACGCTACTATTGAAGGTAATAAAACGTAAAACGGCAATTTTTGTAAATATAGATTATAGTATTCTTTAACCCCAATATATGCCACTATAGCTATTTTATTTTCAAAATTTGATAGAAAATCGAAATCTATTATTGCTTTTTTATCTTCTATACTAACGATTTCAATAGCTGGTATGATTTCAATCCTTACTATATCATCATCTGATAACTCTTCATTTTTAATTAAATCTTTTATTGGTAATTTAATGTAAAGGTAGGTATCACTTTTAATTAACGTCCCTATATATACTTTATTATCAACCTCATTATTTCCCCAGTTTACGTGATTAAAATCATTTCCCTTAAAAGCAGCAAGATTAATTTTTTTACATGCACCTTCTCTAGATTTTTGTTCTCCAAATGCGTTTACTATGCTATTAGTTTTGCAATCTACCAATTGAATTACTATCGTCGAATTATTATGCTTATCTTTTGCCAATGCAAATGCACTATTATTGATAAATCCGTAAATTTCTACTTTACTTTGGAGCTTATTAATTCCGATAGCAGTGTTTTTAACAATGGTACGGTATCTTTCTAATTGATTATTAATTAATAATGTACTGTTTTTTAACTTCTCCTTTACTTTCCTCTCCATATTACTTTGATGTTGAGAGTAACTAAAATAAATTAAAAACAATAATGCTCCTGTATATGTTAATATTATAAACTTACAAATAAACTTAAACTGATCATCAAGAAACCCTGACAGTTGCATGTCTATCTGTTTGTTAAATGGGTTGTTATTCTTGTTGAATAACAATTCTCTCCAGCTATTTATGTAACCCCACATGCGCACCTTAATTACATGCTGTTTGAAAAGACATTAGCATTTTTTCAATATATAAACAAGATTTTTACTATTATATTCGGTATAAACTCAAATTATTAACATAGTTATCCTTATAGGGCATAAAAATCTCTTATACCAAGATTAATTTCAGGCAAGTAACATCTCTGTATAACTGTTATCTTTATATTGTATTCCTGCCTTTTTGGAGTAAGTCTTAGTCGCCTCCAGTATAAAATCTTCATTACTTTTTTTCAGGCAGTGCATACGTTTAAAGCTTGTAAAAGCAAAATTAATCAAAGGGTTCTCCCATCTTGATTCCTGAAAAATTCCTTGATAACAGTGTAAACCATACGGATCACCTTCAGCATAAAGATTCTCTTCAAAATCTTGTTTTGCTTTAGCTAATTCTTCTTCTGTCCATAATGCTTCCATTTCTTCTAGGGCACATCTCTCCAACCTATTAGCTAAGGCTTTGATTTCTTCTGCCATTACTGCTTGCCCTTTTTCTGCTTGTATTGCAGCTAATTTTATTTTAGCTATTTCTTCTTCTTTGATTTTTTCTTCTGCTTGACGCTTTTGTTCAATATCAGGTATTCTATCCCCTATATCAAACTCCCCTGCCCTAATTTTGGCAATCGTCTTCTCTTCCAATAACCAATCAAAATGAGCCTTAAATCCTTCTTTCTTTTCACCCATCAAAAACTTGCTTGAATTGATTGCCAAGCATAATTTTCGCCATTCTTCTAAGTTATTACTAAAATCCCTAGCAAAAGTTTTCAGTAGCTTAGCACGACGTTTGTCATGTAATAATGGTTTTTTCTTTTCATTTATAAACACCGATGACCAAATCTTTATCAATTGATCGCTGGTTTCCATATCTTCTTTGCTGAAAGAAAACTTTTCCGTCTGTCTTGTTGATCCTAATGTTTGCAGCCATTGTTTTTTTCGGCAAAGCTCATTAGACATACTTTTGTTACTATCTGTTAAGTTAGTCTTTGTTATGATTGGTTCATTTTGACCTGATGAAAGTTCATTTTGAACTAATGCAAAATTTTTTACTTCCACCTGCCCTTTGGTTGAGTTAATTAGTATTGGTTTATTGCTAGTTATAATTTCAAAATGTGATTGTGTGCCAATACCATTATTAGCAAAAAATTGGTCAGCTGAGCAATTAGAAGAAGATTTTTCTTGAGATTTAACGCCTTCTAGCAAAACAGATAACTTTGCGTAATTTATGCTATACCATTTAGTATGACATCCAGAATATCTTTTTTTCTTTTGCGAAATAAGCAAGCCTTGTTTATGTAATTTTGCAAATACTCTTTTAATTTTAGAAAGTGACCAATAAGAAAACTGCTGTTGCCATTGCTCATAGGTATTATATACCCAAACTACACCATCTATTATATTTTGTGAGCGCTGAAGCCAATAATTTACTTGCAGCAACACTATTGTTTCTTCTAACCCTATTACTTTAGCTATTTCGGGCAAAACAATTTGTGCAGAAAAGTTATTTTTTAAGAATTTTTGTACTAAACTACACTCACTACTAACGCTTATATGCATAGCGTACTCCTTTTAACTTATAGGTTAAAAGATACACACAAACATTGACTTCCCTTATGCAATATGTTAGCATATGAGTGAGAGCGGGAGTGGATGTGCTAAGTGTGCATCCTCTTCTTTTTAATTAGCTAATTACAGCTTCTACCAACAATACCATATTATCCCATTTTTAGTTCCTTCTTTGAATCCCTAAAATAAAACTAGTGCTTTCTTCTTTATGCGCACCTATACCCCACTTATCATAATGAAGAAAAATCCTACTGCAAGAAAAAAATGCTTTTAAAAGAAAAATTTATGCAGTACTATTTTTTATGAGTTTATAATTTAGAGATAATGCTATGAATAAAGACGCAGAATTAATATTTTCACAGAGCTTGATTTCTTATCTTGCTAATATAAATCAAGCTACTATATCACGTTATATTGCGCAAAAAGGTTTTAATCATATAGAAAAATTTGGCGACAAAAGGAAAAAATACACTTTAGAAGTTGCAAGGCAGATTTTTAAAAAACTTTTAATACATAACCTTAAACCTAAGATTAAGACTCAAGTTTTTTTTAATTTCAAAGGTGGAACAGGCAAAACTAGTTTATGCCATCAAGTTTCTGTGATGTTTGCTGCTTTTGGCTTTAAAGTGTTAGTAATAGATTGTGACCCGCAGGCACATTTATCTTATTCTTTGGGCTTTAATGAAAATGATGATTATCCTACCCTGTATGATGTTATTGTAAATAAAGTTTTAATGTCGGATGTGATTCATTATGGAGTTTATTGCGGATTAGATGTTATACCTTCAAATTTATCACTAACTAGGCTAGAAGCGGCGCTAAACCAAATGCCTAATAGAGAGAAAATGTTATCTAAAACACTAGAGCAGTTAAAAGATAATTATGATTTCATATTTATTGATACTAATCCTACAATTAGTACATTGAACAGAAATGCTACTTTAGCAGCTGATATGTTAAATATTGTTTGCGAAACACAACCATATAGTCTTAGAGGTATGGAAATGTTAATTCAAGAACTGGAATATTTTTCTGAAGTTATGGATAAAAAAATAACTTATCAAATTATACCTAATAAATATGAGTCTAAAACAGCAACTTCACAAGAAGTTTTAGGAGCATTAAGGCACAATTATAAAGAACATGTGATGGAATCTATAGTAAGAAAGTGTGAAGATTTTAATATTTCTTCTAAAAGAAAAATCCCTTTATTTGGCTTTTGCAATAAGAAATCTATTGCATTAGAAGATATTAAGGATTTGACGAATCAGTTATTAAGTAAATCAACAGAAACGATTAATAATCAGGAGAAATTAGATAATGCAATTTAGTAAAGCGAAGATTAGACATATCGAAACAAATGTCAATAATCAAACTAATAAAACTAGATCAAGTATATATACTGAAAATTTTAAAGGAGAATTTTATAATATCTCAGTAGATAAATTAATACCCTTTAAAAATCAGGCAAGGAAAATATTTGATGAAAAGAGTATACTTAATTTAGCTGAAACTATAAAAGAACATGGAATACGCCAACCTTTAACAGTTATCCCCTCTGATATAAGAGAAGGATGTTATGAAGTGATAAGTGGTGAAAGAAGGCTAAGAGCTGCCAAATCTATTGGTATGGAGAAAGTGCCTTGTATTATAATTC
>Ga0209990_10002262_pt1 | contig 15277 bp, 7 predicted proteins | sample NOAtaG_6_FD_187304 | JGI IMG/M metagenome (GOLD analysis project Ga0209990, IMG submission 187304) | Freshwater lake microbial communities from Lake Erie, under a cyanobacterial bloom - NOAA_Erie_Diel5S_2200h metaG (SPAdes) (version 2) | ecosystem: Environmental > Aquatic > Freshwater > Lake ...
CGGGGGGGGGGGGACAAGGAACAAGGAACGAGGGAGTGAGGAACGGACGTCGGACTTTTTACGTTGGCTGTGGAGGGACGAGTACCGGGTTTTCGCGTCGTGCGTGTCGCGGTTGTTTGGGGTGAAAACTGGACTTTTAACGTCCCAGCTTTTTGCGGGGGATGTCCGGCGTCCGAGCACAATCGCCGGCCTGCCGTCCCACCTGCCGCGTACCTCGTGCTACCAGCCCGCCACCGAACCTTGCTCGCAGTTTATCGCCATTCGGAACTACCCGGCGAAACAACTGCGACGGAGCCTGCCCAAGTACCGGGACCGGTGGGCAGGTGTCGTGTGAATCGTGAGAAACCACTGGGGATCAGTTCCAAAGAATCCTCGGTCTGCCTGCCAGCACCTGGCAAAGCTCGCTGCCTGATGCCGTAAATCGAAGGCGAAAACTCATGGTGTGTTCGGCATTCGAATGCGCGTCTCCTGTATTGCGTCCTGTGCGTCAATGAGTCGCCCGAGCACGGACTTTTGCTCGCACACGTTCGGTGGCTGCCTGTGAGCCATCGTGATCGGTCCCGAACCATTGATCCCACGGCGTTTCCGCAGTTCCGTAATTGCATTCAAAGTAGCGGTGGTGCAGCTGGTGGTGGAAGTCGGCGGAATCGAGGACGGGGCTGTTGCCGATGATCAGTTTTTCGAAACCCGAGTGAGAAAAGGCTGGTCCGAGACAGCGGCCGTAGAGGTGCATCAGCAGGATCACGGGATGGGATGGAATTATGAAGTGGATCAGGACCGAGGAAATGTAGAAGGCGTGTTCCACCGGGTGCATGGCCATTCCGGACCATGGTCCGATGTGGATATTGCGATGGTGCAGTCGATGTACAGTGCGATAGAGGGGTGGCCAGTGCAGCAGCCGATGAGTGGCGTAGAAGTGTGAAGAGGTGATGATGGGCATTGCCAGCAGCCAGAGTACAAAAGCGAAGGGATGTTCTGTCAGTGTGACTGTGGGAATTGCGCCGCGAGCGACGCCGTGGAAGTAGAGCATTTCGTAGATGGACCAGATTGTTGAGCCGCTGACAAGCGACCAGAACATGTTGTCGCGGACCTGGCTGTGAAACGTGAATTTTCGGCTGAGCTCATGGGATTCGCGGTGATCGTACTTGAGCTGCTTTCCCTGGAGACGAAACGTGAATAGAAACAGGTGCAGGCTGCCGGCGATGATCAGCATGAACAGGAAGTTGCTGAGGAACACCAGGGCGACCCAGCTGCCGGCCAGTGATTTCATCTGTTCTGACACGGGCAGCAGGTACTTGTGCACCAGCACGGCCATGGCCAGAAACAAAACGCTGCGGGAGAGTGTGAACCACCTTTGTGTGAGTGTGAGCAGTGCGGCCTTTGGTCTGGGGGGCCAGGCGAAGAGTGGTGAGAACACAACGGGAGTGGAGTGATTCCAGGTTGTGTCAGAAGCGGGATTCTGGTTTTGCGCAGCGGTCATGATTATTGAGGCCAAAGCACGGAAAACAGGCGTGAACTGCGGAGCCCGAGCAGTTATGATAAGGAGCGTAGCAGGACGACAGCGAAACGGAATCGTGGGAGCCAACAGTTTTGAGCCGGAAACTTCTTCGACAGCGGATCCTGCTGGTTCCCGCGATTATCGTGGCGATCTGTGCAGCAGCAGCGTGTGCGGACGAAGGTCCGGCGTGGCAAGCTGCGGTGGCTCCGATACTGCAGCAGCACTGTTATCGGTGTCATGGTCCCCTGAAGCAGGAATCGCGGGTGCGTCTGGACACACTTTCAGGTGATCTGCTGAACGATCGAGTGGCGGCTGAGATGTGGCACGAGGTGCTCAACGTGCTGAACCAGGCCGAGATGCCTCCTGCGGACCAGCCTCAGCTGACCGCAGCGGAACTGGAAACGCTCACGACGCAGATCCGTCGGCAGTTGCAGGCGGCGGATGAAGCGAACCGGGCAACGGCGGGTCGTGTGGTGATGCGGCGTCTGAATCGCGTTGAATATCAGAACTCGATGCAGGATTTGATCGGAATCGACATGGACTACGCGGGGGATCTTCCCCCGGATGGGATCTCGGCCGATGGTTTTACGAACAACGGTCAGGCGCTGCAGATGTCGGCCATCCAGCTGGAGTATTATCTGGCGAATGCGCGTCGAGCACTGGGTCGGGCGATTGTTTTGGGTGAAGCCCCGCGGGTGACGCGGCAGGAATGGGTGGAGAGCAACCTTGACGACTGGCTGGGCAAGGCTGTGCGGGCGAATCGTCTGCAGCGTTCTCAGGAATTTCTGGCGACTATGAAGGAAGATTATCCGGAGGTCGGAGAGTTTCTGATTCGGGTGACGGTGGCGGCCGAGATTCAGGCTGGGCAGGGTTTTCCGCTGCTGGAAGTTTCTCTGGGATACCGACCGGACACAGAGCTTCTGATGCGTGAGTTTGAGCTGATTGAGCTCACGACGACGGAGGAGCAGACCTTTGAGTTTCGCGGTCGTCTGGAAGAGTTTCCTCTGCCTGTGCGGGGTCAGGGGAAGTACCCGGGACTGGTGGTGCGTGTACGCAATCGCTTTGATGATTTGTCACAGCGTCCTGCGGAGCAGAAGGTGGACGACAAACGCTCGTATCCGCATGAACCCGCGCTGGCGACGATTGTGATCCGCCGGGTGGAATTCGTCGGTCCGCTTTTTGACCAGTGGCCACCGGAAACACATCGCAGGATCCTGTTTGAATCACCTTTGCGGGCAGGCAGTGAGGCGGCGTATTCTGCGGAGGTTCTGCGTCGATTCATGAGTCGGGCCTGGCGTCGACCGGTACAGGAAAGCGAACTGCAGTCGATCATGGCATTTCTGACAGCGGTTCGTCCGGAGTTTCCGAGCTATGAGGAGGCGATGATAGAAGCCTTGTCGCTGGTGCTGATTCGTCCGGAGTTTCTGTACCTCGTGGAGCCTGGCGATGATGAAAAGCGGCCGATCGACAACTGGGAGCTGGCGTCCCGCATGTCTTATTTCCTGTGGAGCACAATGCCGGATCAGGAACTGCTGGATCTGGCGGCAGCCGGCAGATTGAGTGATCGGCGGGTTCGTTCTGAGCAGGTGCAGCGGATGCTGAACCATCCTGAATCCGGGCGATTTGTGGAGCAGTTTGCAGAGCAGTGGCTGAAGCTGAAGAACATGGACAGTGTGGCTGTTCAGCGGGAGCTGTACCCGGATTTCGATGAGCGGCTGCGGGCGGATATGCGGGGTGAGACGATTGCCTATCTGCGACATCTGATCGAGGAGAATCACACTGTGGACAAGCTGCTGCAGTCGGATTTCACGATGCTCAATGGTCGCCTGGCGCGGCACTACGGAATTGAGGGAGTGGCGGGTGAGAGTTTCCGGCGGGTGGAGCTGTCTGCGGACCATCATCGGGGTGGTCTGCTGGGGCAGGCGAGTTTTCTGCTGGCCAATTCCACGGGTGCTGATTCGCACGCGATTCGTCGAGCGGTCTGGATTCGCGATCGCCTGCTGCATGATCCACCTGCACCCCCGCCACCGGATGTGCCTTCGCTGGAAGAAAGTACTCCGAATTTCCATGAGCTGTCGGTGCGTCAGCAGCTTGAGGTGCATCGTCAGAAACCAGCCTGTGCCAGCTGCCATCGCAACCTTGACGCCTGGGGGATCGCTCTTGAGGGTTATGACGCCACGGGGCGCTGGCGGGACGAAGTGCGGCGGATTCGGGAGGGGAAGATGATCACTTTGCCGGTTGAGTCGACTGGCGAGCTGCCCGGAGGCATCGTACTGACCGGGGCTGATGCGCTGCGTGAGCATCTGGTGGCTGCGCATCAGCACCAGGTTGCGCGGTCTCTGGTGACTCGACTGTTTGCGTATGCTCTGGGCCGGCAGGTGGAACGTGCAGATGAGGCGGCGATCGAGGAACTCTCCGGGCAACTTGCTCAAAAGAAACTGGGAATCCGGGATTTAATTAATGAACTTGTATTCAGTGACCCGTTCAACACAAAATAGGCGGCTGAGTGTGTCAGCGGCAGGTGGATTAATGCTCCGAACGATTCCTAAGACCGGGGTGCAGCAATGAGTATGGGGTCATGGCGTGTGAATCGACGGACATTTCTGCGGGGGACGGGAGTTTCCCTGGGCCTGCCGTGGCTGGAGTGTATGGAGGGTGCAGCGGGTCAGTCTGCCGGTGCATCGTTTCCGGCTCGACTGGTGGCGCTGTACTTTGGTTTCGGAGTGGCATTGCCAAAGCCGGACAGTGACGAAAAGCGTTGGCGGTGGTTCCCGGAGGGCACTGGATTCGATTATCAGTTCACGGAAACATTGCGGCCCCTGGAACCGCACCGTGAACGGCTCACGATCCTCGGCGGGCTCTCCCATCCCAATGGTCGCCGCATGGGCGCGCACGACACGGGTGACACGTTTCTGACGGCTGCCTTTCTGAACAACAAGATGCTTCGCAATTCGATCTCTCTCGATCAGGTGGCGGCGCAGGCGGCTCTGGATCAGACTCGTTTTTCTTCTCTGGTGATGTCAACGGACGGAGGTGTCGGCGAACCGACTCGTTCCAGTACGCTGTCCTACGATGATCGTGGACGTCCGATCCCGGCGTTGAATCAGCCGCAGCAGATCTTTGATCGTTTCTTCGGGTCAGGTGACGCTGATTTCCTGGCGAGTGGCCGACGGCTGAGGAGTGCTTCCAGCATGCTGGATCAGGTGCTGGATGATTCGCGCAGTCTGCGTCGTCGTCTGGGTGTTCAGGATCAGGACAAGCTGGATGAGTATCTGACATCTGTGCGGCAGATTGAGCAGAGTGTGAAGCGATCGCAGCAATGGCTGGAAGTTCCCCGTCCGGAGCTGACGGACGAGGAGCGCGATCTGCTGCATCTGGAAGCCGACGATGAGGCTCCTTTGATGTACATTCGCACGATGTACGACCTGATTTATCTTGCCTGCCGCACAGATTCGACTCGCGTGGCCACATATCAGATCACGAACATGGCAGACTGTTCGTCGCTGGCGGCCAAGTTTCCGCAGCTGCAGGGATTCAAGGATTCGCTGCATTCGCTGGCACATGGCTGGGACAAACCGGGTGGGTCAGAGAATCTTGGCCGCTGGGACCGCTTCATGGCGGAGCAGCTGGCGTATTTTCTTGAGCGTATGGCGACGGCGCGGGAGGGTGATGCGTCACTTCTGGATCGCTCACTGGTGCTGTACGGGTCCAGTAACAGTGAAACGCACAACAACAATAACTACCCGCTTGTGCTGGCTGGTGGACAACGCCTGGGATTTGCTCATGGTCGTTTTCTGAGTCTGAGCGATCAGATTCCGATGTCCAATCTGTTTGTCACCATGCTGAATCAGATGGGTGTTCCGTGCGAACAATTTGCAGACAGCACGGGTGACATTGGTGAACTGCTGGGCTGATCGTGGCGAGTGTCGGGGGGGGGGGGGGGGGGGGGGGGGGGGGGCAGCTGTACGCGGCTGCAGCGCGAGTGTTTGGGGGTGGCCGTCGCTGCGGTTTGGGGGACAGCCATGGTGTCTCGGCAGGATGTCTCATATCGGGAATGTATGACTGAAAGATCTGGCCAATGCGGGGGATTCGGTTTCTGCTGATTGTGTTCTTTCTGCTGCGGTATGCGACGTGCGTGCTGTCTGCGGATGAGGCGCAGCTGGATTTTTTCGAGTCGCGGATACGTCCGGTGCTGGTGCAGCACTGCTATGAGTGTCATTCCGTGGCGGCGGGCATGTCCCGAGGCGGTTTGCTGCTGGATTCTCGAACTGGCTGGATGACGGGTGGGGATTCCGGGCCGGCCATAGTGCCTGGGCGACCGGAAGCCAGTCATGTCTGGCAGGCGATCAGCGCCAGTGGTGAAGTGTCGGAGATGCCTCCGAAGTCACGATTGGCGGCGGAGGTCGTCGAGAATTTTCGGCTGTGGATTCTGAATGGAGCCGTTGATCCTCGGGAGGCCTCTGAGCCGCTCGCCCGTGGCCGAGTGATCGATCTGGAGCGGGAGCGGGAATTCTGGGCGTATCAGCCTCGCAGAGTTTTCAATGTGGGGCATTCCATTGATGGTTTTGTGCAACCGACAGTGGAACCGGCAGCAGCCGATCGACTGCTGCGGCGGCTGTCGCTGGATCTGACTGGTCTGCCGCCCACATTGCAGGAGCGAACGGCATTTCTGGATGCTGTACGGCAGCAATCGGTGGACAAGGCGACAGAGGCACTGGTGGATGAGCTGCTGGGACGTGTTCAATTTGGCGAAAAGTGGGCGCGGCACTGGCTCGATGTTGTTCGCTATGCCGATTCGAACGGGGGCGATTTCAATCTGACCTTTGAAGAGGCGTGGCGTTACCGAAATTACGTGATTGATGCGTTCAATGATGACGTACCGTATGACCGGTTTCTGCGGGAGCAGATTGCGGGCGATCTGCTCCCGTGGCAGGATGAGGGGCAAAGAAATCGCCAGTTGATTGCCACTGGATTTTTGATGGTTGGTGCGAGGATGCTGACCGAGCGTGACAAGGTGAAGATGCATCTGGATATCGCCGACGAGCAGCTGGACACGATTGGGCGTGCAGTCATGGGGCTGACCATCGGATGTGCTCGCTGCCATGACCACAAGTTTGACCCGATTTCTGCAGCTGATTACTACGCGCTGGCAGGTATCCTGCACAGTACTCGAACCGTCGATCGTGTTTTGATGGACAATGTGAATGTGACCGGCTGGACAAATACGGATCTGCTTCTGGACGAGCAGGGGCGTGTTGAGCTGGCGGCTTATGAATCGCGAGTCCGGTTTCTGAAGGAGGCTTTGACGTCGAAGGAGCGTGCAGCGGAGGAGGCAGAGCGGAGTGCCGGGATTGTTGTTGACGATGTGCAGGCGGAGCTGAGCGGACCGTGGAGGAAGTCGTCTCTGCGAAAAAATCGCATTGGCCCGAATTATCTTGCCGGTGATCCCGGTCAGGATTCCTGCCGAATCGTGTGGAAGACGGCATTGCCGGCGGCAGGGCGATACCAGCTGCGGGTGACATTTGGCGGTGGCGACGGACTGGCAAAGACGGCCGAGTATGTGGTGCGTCACAGTGACGGCGAAACAAAGGTGATTGTGGATCAGACCCGGAAGCCTGCCATCCGCGGGCTCTGGCAGCTGCTTGGCGAGTTCGACTTTGTTGACGTTGTCGAAGTGTCGCTGAGTGACCGCAATGCGGGCGGTCATGTGATTGCGGACGCGATTCAGTTGATTCCGGTTGGTGTGGCAGAGACAGCAGACGCCCCGGCGGATCTGGCCCTGCTGGCGGAGATTGCTGCGTTGAGGAAGGAGCTGGATGGACTGGAAAAGGACGGACCGGGATCACGTCAGGCGATGGCCGCGATGGATAACCAGAACGAACGAATGGGTGATCTGCAACTGCGTATTCGGGGCGAAGCGGACAATCCTGGACCGCGTGTTCCCCGCGGTTTCCTGAAGGTGGTCAAATATGACGGCCCAAAAACGGCGACGTTCACTGCTGAGGAATCTGGTCGGCGGCAGCTCGCCGACTGGATCACTCATCCAAATCACCCGTTGACTGCGCGGGTGATGGTGAATCGGATCTGGCAGCAGTTGTTTGGTCAGGGGATTGTGGAAACGAGTGACAACTTTGGTACTCGTGGCGCTCTGCCGACGCATCCGGAACTGCTGGATTATCTTGCGGAGAGATTTGTGTCGGAGGGGTGGTCGATGAAATCGATCATTCGGGAGATCGTGCTGTCGCGGACGTATCAGCAGAGTGTGGTGCCGGCGACGGAGGACGATCCGAACAACCTGAGACTGCGGGGCCAGAATCGGCGACCATTGCCGGCGGAAACGATTCGCGATTCGTTGCTGATGATCTCAGGACAACTTGACTTTGCACGCCGCAATTCTGTGGTGCAGCAGTTGGGTATGTATGCGATTGCCACTTCAGGGGCCCGGCATGTGTCGCTGTCACAGACGGGAGAGCTTCGGCAGCGGAGCATTTATCTGCCTGTCATTCGTGGGGCCGTGCCACCGTCACTGGCGGTGTTTGACTTTCCCAATCCGGATCTGGTTACGGGGCGACGGGATATGACCACGGTCCCCGCTCAGGCACTTTTCCTGATGAATTCTGCCTTTGTCAGGCAATTGTCGGAGGCGTTGAGTGAGGATCTGACGGAATCCGCTGGAACGGATTCTGAGATTCTGCGGCAGCTGTTTCAGCGAGTGCTGGTTCGCGATTCGGATGCGGAGGAGATTCAGGCTGGTCTGCAGTGGATTGCGGATGTGATGGCGGAGGGCCGAACAAGGAAGGAGGCCATCGCGCTGCTGGTGCAGGTGATGTTCAGTTCAGCCGAATTCCGATTTGTCGACTGAGATTCTGTTGGTTGTGGTGCTGGTCGGGAACAGGGGATGGTGAAGCTGTGAGGCATTCCTGTCAGAGATTTGAGCGGGTGGAAAATCGCCGGCGGTGGCTGCAGAATTCTGCCTGCGGATTTGGTGCACTGGCGTTTCATGCATTCGCAGATGAGGTTGCCAGGGCCACGGGGGCGGGGAGCGTGCTGCCGCATCACTCGCCGCGTGCCAGACGCGTGCTGTTTTTGTTCATGCACGGTGGCGTATCTCAGGTAGATTCGTTTGATCCAAAGCCTGCTCTGCGGAAATGGCATGGAAAGCCACTGCCAATTCGCGGTCTGGATCGACTGGATATTGAGCTGCAGGATGGAGCGGGTTACGGGAAGGTTTTGGATTCTCCGTGGAGATTCAGGCAGCACGGTCAGAGCGGAGCCTGGTTTAGTGAATTGTGGCCGCAGCTGGCAAAGCATGCGGACGACCTGTGTTTCATTCGGTCAATGCACACACGAGGCACATCGCATGGTCAGGCGGTGTCGATGATTCATACGGGGGACGACAATCTGCTGCGTCCTTCGGTGGGAGCATGGGTCAGTTACGGACTTGGGACGGAGAACGAAAACCTGCCCGGCTTTGTCAGTGTGACGCCTCCTGCAGGTCACGGTGGTACCAGAAATTACGGTGCCGCTTTTCTGCCGATTCATCATCAGGCCACGACGCTGGGGCATTCGGCCAGTAAGACTTCGGAGGCGACGATTGAATTCCTGGAGAGCGGCGAAAGGCACCCGGGGGATCAGCAGCGGCAGATGGAACTGCTGCAGATGCTGAACAGGAAACATCTGAACCAGGTGCAGGACTCAAGAATTGAAGGTGTCATTCGCAGCTTTGAAACGGCCGCTCGAATGCAGGGGGTGGCGCCTCAGTTGATCGACATCAGCAGTGAGACGGCAGCGACTCGTGAACTTTACGGCCTGAACCGACCGGAAACTGCAGACTTTGGTCACCGGTGTCTGCTGGCGCGAAGGTTCTGTGAAGCCGGCGTGCGGTATGTGCAGGTAAGCACCCCCTATGTCTGGGACCAGCACGGGGGACTTCAAAAGGGACACACCAAAAATGCTCTGTCCACAGATTTGCCAATCGCTGGACTGCTCACTGATCTGAAACAGCGGGGTCTGCTGGAGGACACACTGGTGGTTTGGGGTACGGAGTTCGGTCGAACACCAGTGGCTGAGGGCAAAGATGGTCGAGACCACAACCCGGCCGGATTTACGATCTGGTTGAGCGGCGGCGGAGTCAGGGCGGGATACAGCCACGGGGCAACTGATGAATTCGGCTACTTTGCTCAGGAAAACAAAGTGCACATGCACGATCTGCACGCCACCATACTCCATCTGCTGGGGATCAATCATCAGCAACTGACGTACCGCTCTGCCGGCCGCGACTTTCGGCTGACCGACGTCTATGGCAATGTCGTGCATGAAGTACTTGCCTGAATGCTCTGGCGAGCACTGCTGGGCGCAGTGAAGCAGTGGATGCGCAAGGGACACCGCGTCCATAACCCGGATACGATCGGACTCCCTGCGAAAATCTCGCAGCCAGGGCAGCATCCGACGTTGCGAGACAACCGAGCCGGATCCAAAGCCGCCTGCAACCATCCGGGTGAAACAGCAGCGGGGAGCTGCTCGGGCTGGCTCAGCGCAGCAGCTCTGTGATTCGTGGGCCGGGCTCATTGATCGATGACATCCAGGGATTCCCCGCGACGTCAGCGGGATTGGTTGTCGGGTCTTGGGTGTCGATTGTGTGCCAGTCAGGGGCGAAGCGGCTTTTGCGGGGCGATCAGGACGGCCGCGACTGGACATGCCGGAGCCCACCGCGAGCCGGCTGCTGGCAATCAGGCGCCCGTCCCGCGCGGTACAGCGTTAAAATTTTCAGGTTTCCAGTGACATGACGAGTGAAGACCTGGGAGGTGTAAGGTTCCCGCATAGTCGCCGAAATCATGGAAAGCGACCGAGCATTTCGCTGCATCGATGTCAACGATGCCTGAAAAGATCGTCCGCTCGTCGGCTGGCTGGGCGGCGATTGCTGTCAGTACCAGCCTGACGTTGTAATGACGTTGGGGCAGGTTGCCGGGATAAGTTTGTCAGTTGTTATCAAGTGGGCCGCCATAAGTCGCGACTGGGACATTCGGTGGCGGCAGGGGGGCGATCTGCAACGAACGATCGTGGACACTGTGGTTCAGATGTGGCAGCCATCACGGATTTTGCGCCTTCCGCGTAATTGCAGGCAGCGAGTCGTGTGCATAAGGAGACTGGCAGGTGATGCCGGGGCCACCGAGAACTTAGTTTCGGAGATCGCAATCGCGAACTGTGGCAAGTTTTCCGGCGAGTTTCCGCTTGAATTGATCTACCACGCCGGCGTGCGCTGGTGAGTTCGCGAGGTTTGTGAATTGCTGCGGGTCGTTGAGAGTGTCGTAGAGTTCGATCCCTCCGCTGGCATCTTCTCCATACTGAATGAAGGCCCATCGTTCATCGCGCAGCAGGAGCCCCTTCGTTGTACCGGCGGTACAGAATGCTGTTTCGCGAACCCGGTGATTTGGGTTGTCGAGGATGGGAGACAGGTCTTTGCCTTGCAGGCGCGCCGGGACCTCGAGTCCGCACAACCGAGCTGTGGTTGGATAAAGATCCAGCAACTCGACAAGCGAATCACTCACTGCAGTCGTTTTGCCCGGAACAGCTATGATCAGCGGCACCTGGCTGGATTCTTCCAGCAGGCTGACTTTGGCCCAAAAATCATGCTCTCCCAGGTGATAGCCGTGATCGCTGGTGAAGATGATAATGGTCTTATCAGCGAGCCCGGCAGTTTCAAGAGCGTCGAGAACCTTTCCAACCTGCGCGTCCATGAAGCTGACAGCAGCATAGTATCCGGCTATGGCCTTCTTTTGCTGACTTTCGTCCATTTGCATGTTGACGCTTGTTTTGTAGTTGATGCCGGATTTGGGGATATCATCCCAGTCACCGGGACGTTTTTCAGGCAAGACCATTGCTTCAGGACTAAAGGCGCTGTGAAAGGACCTGGGAGAAACGAACGGAACATGGGGCCTGACAAAGCCAACGGCGAGGAAGAACGGTTCGTGCTGATGTTCCTGAAGAAGTTGAACGGCTTTCGCAGCAGTCTTTCCATCGGAATGAACATTGTCATCTCCCTCGGCTGCAACGACGACGAAGGTGTTGCCGCCCATCACTGGCTTTCGGCCAGCCGAATTGCGTTCGAGCGTTTCACCCCGCCCGACTGCTTTCCATTCAGGTCCCTGGCTATTGAATCGCTCTGTCCATGAAAGCTCATCGTCGGCGCCGTGGCTTCCCGCTTCGATTCCACCTGGCACACCCATGTGAAAAATCTTGCTGACGCGGGCGGTGTAGAAGCCTGCATTCCTGAAATGCTGCGACCACGTCGCGCGGTCACCAATAGCAGCCCTCGGACTCGTATAGCCTTGTACGCCCGTTGCGTGTGGGTAGTATCCCGACATCAGGGACGCCCGCGAAGGTCCGCAGAACGTGGCCTGGCAATATGCTCGTGTGAATCGTGTACCCCGCGCGGCAATGCGATCAATATTGGGTGTCCTGCAAACGGTATTCCCGTAGCAGGACAATGCTCGAGCGGTGAGATCGTCCGAGATGATCACAAGAACGTTCAGTCCGGGAGCGTCAGCCCTGGCGTCCAGCCGAATAACGAGCAAAGTCGCCATGGCGAGAACAACCTGTGTCAACCTGAAGGAGGATTTCATGCTCGGGAAACCTTGCGGTGGCAATCGGGCTGAAGTGTTGAGTTCGTACCAACCTGTGTTTGCACGTCAGTGCTGTCCCCTGCAATGGTCGCGTGAAAAGCCCGGGGGGGACCGATTTCTAAAACTGTTCGATATCGGGATGCAGGGGTCTTATTAATGATGTCAATAAGATTCGTCATGGCAGGAAACAGGTCGAAACCGGCGTGCGAAACACCCGATTGCGTGCGAGGCTGGATTGTTCCCGGCCACCGAACAACGATCAAATCCACGCAGTCGTGGAGAGAACGCGTTATTTCTCCAAAGACAGCAAAGCCTCAGCAAAGGCCTTGCCCATTTGAGCGAAGATCTTTGCGCTGCCGAAGTAGTGGTAACCGCCGTTGGAGGCACCTTTCAGTGCTTCCCTGTCTTTGGGCGAGAGCACTTCTTCAAGGTCGCGGTCGAGTCGTTCTTTGTCGGCCCCGGTGATCCCTTCGATCCGCACATCAACCGCGGAATAACGCTGCGGGGAGTCAGGGCCATACTGGTCATTCGCAAAGATCGCCAGCACATTCTGCCCTTTCCGCAAATGTCTGGTCTGTGATTCGTCGAGCACGATGGAACGGTAGTACGGCTGGTCCTTCCACCAGATGTATGTGTGGATTTTCTCGCCATTCAAATACACATGAAATCCCTGTCTTGCCAGAACGGCGATGCGGTACGCAGCACAGCTGAGATCTTCAACTTCAAAGGTTGTGCGCATCAGCAGGAACTCACCCGCTTCCCACTGTGATGGGAAACGATCCAGCCGGATCCCGCTGTGATCCCAGACACCCTTCCCGACAGGGGCTTTGCCTGCGGTCCATTTGCTGTCATCGAAGTCGGGCTGATACCAGTCCTGCATTTCGGCCGGCAGAGTGATGTCGCGGAAACGCCTGGCGGTATACGTTTCCAGCTGGTCCTTTTTTTCCGTGGCGTCGATCGTCTTAAATCGCCACGTGCGTTCTTCGGGCAGCGGCCTGCCAATCGGCTTCCAGTAATTCTCCCATTTCCAGCTGCGGTCGATCGTTCCATCAGCTTTCAGCTCATGTGCCGTATCGACGATACTGTCATACTGCCCGCGCTTCGGTTCGGCGGCAGCAATGTCATGATCCCAGAAGGGAGCAGTCGGGACAGCAATCACATTGCCTTTGAATTCCGGCAAATCGGCCGGAGCCGCCATGGCCCTGCGGAATGCTTCATTTTCACTTTCTCCGCCGACCCCGAGGACGCCGATCACAAATGGCATTTGCGGGGCTGAAAGGTCCCTGCGGACGTCGCGAATGAAGTGCGCCAGCAGACGCGAGTATTCGTCATAATTCCCGCCAGGGTAGGTCTGACCATCGACGAGGTCGTTAAAACCCTGGAGCCAGACAAACCCGGCCAGCTCATAGCCAGCCTGCTGGTCATATTCCGGACAGACTCGCCCGGGATCTGCGAGAACCTTTTTCACATGTTCGATCATCATCCGGTAGAAGACGCCTGAAGCGGCATTCTTGTCATCCTGCCATTTTTTGCGGTCTGCGAGTCCGGGGATCCCATGGGCACCGTCGGGATGTCGATCCCAAAGTTCCTGTGTCTGCCTGGGAAGCTTGTATTCACCGGCGCCTGGCGGACGAAATTCGGTATTGAGTGATCTGCCGCCCCACGCGGTCTTGATGATCAGGATCGGCTGTTCAATCGCTTTGTCCATGCAGATCCCGAATGTGAACTCGGGACCGATTTTTCCGCCATCCCTGGTGGGTTGATCTCCGCGTGCGCCGAAGCCGGCGGTCAGCTTCCCGAGCCCCTCACCATTGGCACTGCCATCATACGGGCCGGTCAGATAGGACATCCAGACGTGGTCACAGATCCGGGGCGTTCCATCCGGATTGCGCATGTCTTTGAGCATGGGTGCGGTGAGAGGATCTTTGCCGATGTAGTCAAACGTGCTGATTTCGGCATGGCCTTCCATATTCGACTGGCCAGCGAGAATGAAGACTTTGAGTGGCTTTCCCTGCGCTGAGGCAGTCGGCAGCGGCAGGCAGCAGACAGCGGCAATCAGAGTCAGCACGGTCAGCAGCAGTGGTTTCAACCGCGGGGCAGTCATGGATGTTCCTGTAGCCTTGTGGTCGACAGTGATTCAGAGGAATGAAGGGGGATCGTTGCGATAGCAGATGGAGGCATCCGAGCCTGGCCGCTGGTAGGGTGATGTTATCGGGAAACAGCCTGTCGCTGCCAGTCACTTAGGGATACGGGTGAAGGGTTGGGGGTGAACCACGAATGGACACGAATGGACACGAATGTAGGGGCGGGCTGCAGATTGCTGCGTTTCGGTAGCTCGGGCTTTCCAGCCCGAGATCTGTGCTGATGGTTGCAGCGGCTGCTGTGTGGTTTTTCACCACGAATGAACATGGATGAATCGCGGGGGGGTGAAGGGGTGGGGGTGAACCACGAATGGACACGAATGGAGGGGCGGTCTGCAGATTGCTGCGTTTAGGTAGCTCGGGCTTTCCAGCCCGAGATCTGTGCTGATGGTTGCAGTAGCTGGAGGTTTTTTTTCGCCACGAATGAACACGGATGAATCGCAGGGGGGCGAGTACGGGGGCGGGGACTGGCACGGCGGCGAGTGTTGGGAATTTTTGCTGTTGTGGGGTGTGGTTTTAGAGGGTGTCTTGCCCCCTCACCCCCGACCCCTCTCCCCCGATGGGGGCGAGGGGAGGATTTTGTGTTTTTGTCGCGCTGCAAAACGCGCTGGCACCCCTCGCCCCCGGAATGGGAGAGGAGCTGGGGGTGAGGGGTAAACAGTACGTTTCCACGTCAATGTGTTCGGGCATTGTTCGATGCCTTCAGTATCGTAAACTCCGCTCGATGCCTGCGGATTGAGTGTTCCTGGAACGCGAGGCCTGAATGACAGCAGGGTTCACGCGAAGCCGCGAAGCCGCGAAGAAACGCGGGGTGTTGCGGGGTGTTGCGGGGGGGCGAGTATGATTGCGGGGACTGGCACGGCGGCGAGTGGTTGGAGTTTTGCTGTTGTGGGGTGTGGTGTTTGAGGGTGTCTTGCCCCCTCACCCCCGACCCCTCTCCCCCGATGGGGGCGAGGGGAGGATTTTGTGTTTTTGTCGCGCTGCAAAACGCGCTGGCACCCCTCGCCCCCGGAATG
>Ga0209990_10002269_pt1 | contig 15262 bp, 5 predicted proteins | sample NOAtaG_6_FD_187304 | JGI IMG/M metagenome (GOLD analysis project Ga0209990, IMG submission 187304) | Freshwater lake microbial communities from Lake Erie, under a cyanobacterial bloom - NOAA_Erie_Diel5S_2200h metaG (SPAdes) (version 2) | ecosystem: Environmental > Aquatic > Freshwater > Lake ...
GGTTCCGAGACGAATTTGGTCAGGGGTATTAGCAGTCGCGAAGGGATTGGAGCAACCAACAGTGAACGCAAATACACTAAAAACCAATAAACCCAGAATATGGAAGTATTTAAAATTGTGAAAACGTGATCGGAGCATAACATTCACATATTTCATGAAAAAAATATTTCAGCATGTTTATATAGCGTAGGACTTACGCATTGGGTAGATGTGATGCGGGCTTTGCCCGCATCACATCTACCCAAAACCTAATAAATTCATTCGGTTTGCGTAAGTCCTATAGCGTTTACTAGTCTAGTGAAGTACAGCTTTGTTTCCCTGCTTTTGGCGGGGAAACAAAGCTTTTACATCGCTTGCTTGAAAAACGCTGTAATTATTATCGATCTCTAGTGAATGTCCAATCGACAGATCAGCGCTAATTGTGCTTCTTCACGATCATCAAAATGGATTTTTTCGCGCCCAATAATTTGATAATCCTCATGTCCTTTACCTGCGATCAGAATCGTGTCGCCTGCTCGGGCCTCCATGATCGCAAGTTGGATACATTTATGGCGATCTCCTTCGATGGTTAGAGGTTTATCACCAATGTCAGCCTTGACCCCAACCACAACATCATCAAGGATTCTTTGGGGATCTTCGGTGCGGGGGTTGTCGGAAGTAACATAAACTCGATCAGCTAGTCGGGCGGCAATCCCACCCATCAAGGGGCGTTTGGTGCGATCGCGATCACCCCCACAGCCAAATACACAGACTAATTCACGCTGCGTAAAGGGACGCATTGCCTTGAGCAGGTTTTCGAGACTGTCTGGAGTATGGGCATAGTCCACCACCACAGTTACATCTTGGTCATCGCTCACCTGTACTCGTTCCACGCGCCCTGGGACACTCTTAAATTCTGGCAAACGGCTAGTTACTTCCGTCAAGCTCATTCCCATATGCAAAGCCGTAGCGATCGCTGCCAAGATATTCTCAACGTTAAAGCGCCCCACTAATGAAGATTTGAAAGTAATTGCCCCCTGAGGTGTATGCAGGGTTCCCGTTGCGCCATTGGGCAGATAGGTCAGGTTGTCAGTATAAAAATCGGCTTGAGAGTTGCTAATGCTATAGGTCCAAACTGGCTTGTCCGTGAGAGATTGCACTAATCTCTGTCCAAAGGGATCATCTAAATTAATAATGGCGCGACCCTGTAAATAGGTGTCACTAAACAGGAGTGACTTAGCCTGAAAATATGACTCTAAGTCTTTGTGATAGTCTAAATGGTCTTGGGTCAAGTTGGTAAATACAGCAACCTCAAAGGGACAACCTAACACACGTCTCTGATCGAGTGCATGGGAGCTAACCTCCATCAAGCCCACATCACAACCTGCGGCGATCGCTTGGGATAGTTGCGCCTGCAAGTCCACCGCAAAGGGAGTGGTATGGCTCGCAGTCTGGGAATAACCAGCCCAACGGGTGTAGAGTGTACCAAATAGAGCCGCAGCATATTGGGTTTGCAATAAAAACTCGATCAAGTGAGTGGTGGTAGTTTTGCCATTTGTCCCCGTCACGCCGATCAATTTTAGCTTTTGAGCAGGATAGTCATAAAATGCTGTCGCCAATTTACTACAGGCAATAACCACATCATCAACGGCGATCGCTTTGTCCTTAACCTCTAAATTTGCATAAGCCTCATGGGAGACAATGGCAGCGATCGCGCCCTGGGCGATCGCCTGTGGCGCAAATTTGCCGCCATCCACCTGTGTACCAGTCATACCGATAAACAAGTCTCCATCTTGGCAAGCCCGCGAATCGGTAATTACACGTTTTACTTCTAGTCCATCTAGTTCAGGCCGAGAATTTTGATACCCTGCTAACGCGAGCAATTGTCCTAAACGCATAATTCCAGATCCCTTGACACAAGCACAAAATATCCCATGAATTCTTACATGAAATCTTGCTTAGTGACAACTCTTTCGATACAAGAGGCTTAACGAGTTATCTGTGCTTTTGCTGTTCTATCCTCCTAACCAACTCGCTGAAATACAATACTCATACAAAGCTTTATTACAGTTTCTTTTTCTTACAATCCTAGAATGAATATTGGCATAGCCCAGAATACCCATAGAATCCATAAGCAATGTTGCCGTATCAACCATCTTTCCGAAAAAGGTTGAATTTCCAACAATATAGTGAAGTTCAGCGCCATGATTGAGGATAGATCTTATTGAACTCAAATGTAAGTACATATCATAAAAATATTTCATCACATAAATTCCTATGCAAATGCTTGATAAATTAATTGACCTTACTCTATATAGTAATCCTAAATAGTTTGTGGAAGTGCACCCCTTCGGGGTGCGCTTCCACAAACCCAAAAATCTACAAATGATTTAGGACTGCTATAGCATTAGGAGCCATGCAGATCATGCTTCCTAATTACTATTTGAACTTGTCGATAATGCGGCGCATGGCTTCATTCACGTTATCACGACTATTAAAAGCCGAAATACGGAAGTATCCTTCACCTGCTGCACCAAAACCAGAACCAGGAGTTCCCACTACATTACAGGTGTGCAAGAGCTTATCAAAGAAATCCCAACTGGTCAGCCCTGCGGGAGTTTTCACCCATACATAGGGAGCATTTTCGCCACCATAGACAGCCAAACCTGCTTCGGTCAATTTCTCACGGATAATCTTGGCATTTTCCATATAGAAGTCAATCAAGCCTCTAGTTTGCGCTTTTCCTTCCTCAGAATAAACCGCTTCCGCACCTCGTTGGACAATATAGGAAACTCCATTAAACTTAGTGGATTGACGACGATTCCAGAGTTTCCATAGTTCCACATTAGAACCATCTTTAGCTTTGCCAATAAGATTTTTAGGAACTACGGTTAACGCGCAACGAGTACCTGTAAATCCTGCATTTTTCGAGAAAGAACGGAACTCGATCGCACATTCCTTAGCTCCTTCAATTTCATAAATAGAATGAGGAAGACTAGGATCGGTGATAAATGCTTCGTAGGCAGCATCAAAGAAGATAATCGAACCATTTGCCCGCGCATAATCAACCCATGCTTTAAGATGTTCCTTTGTCGCGGTTGCACCTGTGGGATTGTTGGGGAAACAAAGATAGATTAAATCAACTTTTTGGGTGGGAATCTCAGCAGTGAAATTATTTTCGGCAGTGACAGGTAAATAAACTAAGCCTTCGTATTCACCTTTATCATTAATATCGCCTGTGTGTCCTGCCATCACATTGGTATCCACATACACGGGATAGACTGGATCGGTGACAGCAATGATATTGTCATCACCAAAAATGTCGAGAATGTTGCCGCAGTCACACTTAGAGCCATCGGAAATAAAAATTTCGGAAGCATCGATATCACAGCCCCTTGATTGAAAATCATGAATAGCAATCTTTTCCCGTAACCATGCGTAGCCCTGTTCGGGACCATAGCCCTTAAATGAACTGCGATCGCCCATATCTTCAACCGCTTTGATCATGGCATCACGACATGCCTCTGGCAATGGTTCGGTGACATCACCAATGCCAAGGCGAATCACTTGAGCCTCAGGATTTGCCTCGACAAAGGCATTTACCCGTCTTGCAATTTCGGGAAACAGGTAGCCTGCCTTAAGTTTGAGATAGTTGTCGTTAACTGTAGCCATGATGAATGAGTAATTCTTTTTTGATTTTTGTATAAGTAGATGAGCATATTAAAACCTAAAATCAGAAATTGTTCCGCCCGCGTAGCGGGCGGAACAATCTTTTCGGTTTTTATTTTATTTATGCCTAGCTACTTAGTTTTATATTATGCCTGCATCCAGTTACTTAACTGATGTTACATGGAACAAATATCACCCTCACCCCTAGCCCTTCTCCCTTAATGGGAGAGGGACTGGGAGGTGAGGGTCTTAGAAACTCCCACGTAACATCAGTGAGTAAGATGCCATTTTTTACTCTCTTTTTTGTTTTGCGGTAGTGCTGCAAAGTGATTTTTTTAGTAATTGTGTTGCGGGTGCGAAGCACCCGCAACACAATTACATTCCCTCATTAGGCTATAGCCCTAAACTATCTTAGGACTTACGAAAAAGGACGAAATGTAGGGTCAATTCATGAATTGACCCTACTATAAAATGAGGGTTTCAAGGTGTTTTTGCGTAAGTCCTATATCTTTTTTGTTCTACCGAACTCTTACTCTAAATCTCACAAATCCGTAGGACTCAGGAGGAATACCCGCACCTGTGGCATTGGGAACCAATGGAAAAGGTGGTGTTCCCGTAGTGCGTGTGACGTTTACTGCCACAATGCCGTTGGGATTGCTGGTAAGTGAAGCGCTAGGATTATTCGGATCGGCACATCGCTCTGATCCAGTTGCCGCAGGTACTTCGCCTAAAGCAGGATCATAATATCGACCGCGATCGGGCGCATCATTAACACCTGTGAGAAATCGGCGATCGCCTACAGTTGTACCTGTCTGTAAGGCAATACCTAAATCAGCAGTCAAGCCGCCATCGGTAGGTGTAGAACCATTAAAGGCACTAGCTATATAGCTAGTATTAGCAGGAATAGGATCGCAGATCCTGACACTACCAGCATTATTTAAACCAATATTTAGATAATAAATCGTGTACTCCACCTCGTCTTGAGGACGTACATTTGTCTGGGCAAGTGCCCCCCTTAGGGAGTCACTTAAAGGAAGGGGCCAGTTATTCGTAATGTCATCATCGGTAGTATTACTGTCAGGGTCATAACCATTAATATCAGTGCTATTAATGCGCGTAATCCGCTTGACTAAAACGACCTTAGGCGCTCCCCCTTGAACTGTTAGCGTTGCCGTTGCTGGGTTAAGATTATTGCCAATTGTGGTCTGCAATCCATTGGCAGGTATTGTATTCACGTACACGCCATTTGTTGCCGAAGTTACCTGCACAGTAATCGTACAACCACCATTAGGAATAGTTGAAACATTACTGTAAGTAATTGTATTAGCTGTAGTGGATACATTCGTTGTCGTACAGGTTCCGCCAATATTAGGTGTTGGTGCAACCAAAACATTAGCAGGTAAAGTATCAACCAATGCACTGGTTAGAGTAATTGCGGAACCAGAAGCATTGCCAAGCTGAATTGTTAATGTGGAAATACCACCTCGACTAATGGTGTCAGAAGTAAATGACTTAGCAATCGTTGGTAAAATTGCCGCCGTTACCGTCGCTTGCGTAGGATCAGAATTACTGAAACTCGGTGTACTTGTAATACTGCCAGCAGGAATAGTATTGGTATAAGTTCCTAGAGCCGCGACCAAAACATCAACGCTAAAGGAGCAGGTTGTATTTTTGTCAACGGATGCACTGCCGAGGGTAACACTATCTGTAGTAGTGGTGACTACACCGTTGGGACAGTCAGTATTCGTATTTGGGGGAGTGGCAATAACTAGCCCTGTGGGTAAGACATCTGTAATAGCCAAATTGGTTAGGTCAACTGGACGAGCATTGATAATTGTAATCGCAAGCCTAGTTTTATCCCCAGGGCTAACCGTTGATGGGGAGAAGCTTTTGCCAAGACCAAGACCAGCTAAGTTAGTCAATGTCGCTGATGCCTGTTGCGTATTAGATGCACCCTGAAAACTTGTGACCCCGCCTATAGGGATCACGTTTGTAAGATTACCAGCGCTAGAGGAAGTAACTCTGACTGATACGGTACAAGTGGTGTTAGAGGGAATTGATGCGCCTGACAAATTGAAATTGCCTGCTCCTGGCGTTGCTGCAATAATTCCAGAGGCACAGGTAGTAGTAGCATCCAGTGGCGAAGCAACAATCATGCCAGTGGGCATATTGTCTGTAAAGTTTACACCAACATAATTCACAGCCGAGTTGTTGGTTAACTGTACGCCTAACAATGATGTAGAACCACCTGAAACGGTTAAGGGATTAAATTCTTTGTTAACTAGAATTTGTAAGTTTCCATAGCTTAGTGTTGCAGAAGCAGGGGCGGATGTGGTGACTCCTTCGGCACTACTAAAGTTAGCAACACCCGCAGGAATTGTGTTGACAATGCTGCCACTAGAAGCATTGCCAGTTACTTCGACTTGAAATGTACAAACACCGGGTATACCACCGACAAAGGCGGGTACAGTTGCACCCGTGAGGCTAAAACTAGTAGCACCTGCTACAGCATTGACAGTACCACCAGTACAAGTAGTGCTGCCGTTGGGAGGATTAGCGATCGTAATCGCTTGGGCGGCAGGACTTTGGGGTAAGGGATCGATTACTTGAACGTTGGTAAGAGGAAAGGGCGCAAGGTTAGTAATCGTTACGGATAAGATACTGCGTCCCCCAGGTGCAATCAGAGTCGGGAAAAAGGATTTACTAATTTGTGCGGATACTACTGCTAGGGTTGCATTAGCAGGACTAGCGTTAGTCCTGCCCTGCATAGTAACGATTGCGCCTGCGGGAATGGTATTAGTCTTATCGCCGGGCGTAGTTGCGACTGTATTTACTTGGACTGAACAAGTAGCATTTTGATTGATACTCACATTTGTCCATGTAATCGTATTACCAAGAGCTGGTGCGGCGATCGTTCCCCCACTACAGCCACCACTAGGAATTAAGTTGGGAGTACTAGAAATTTGTAACCCTGCTGGCAATGTATCGGTTAAATTTAAGTTCGTAACATTTCCTGAATTATCCGGAATCACCAAATTTACAGTCAGTCTACTAGTTGCACCAATGTTTACGGGGTTGGTCGCGAAAGATTTATTAACCGTAATATCCAGATTACCGACAGTTAATGTGGTGCTTGGAGCTACAGCAGGAACATTTTGGGCATTGGTAATGTTGTTGGCAGTAAAGGCATTAACTTTATTGCCGATTGTTGTAGGGGTCAGGTTTAATGTGAATGTGCAAGTTTCACCAATGTTTAGGCTGGCTCCAACCAATCTAAACGCTGTTTCCCCCCCTGATAATGGTGTGACATTATCAGCACGGGTGACACTTCCGCCTGTGCAGGTTGTGCTGGGATTAGGAGGATTTGCGACAACCAAGCCAGCAGGAGGCACATCGGGAACAACTATATTTGTAAGATTGATTCCCGATAAATTGGCGACAGTAATAGTCGCTGCGGAAACTCCATTTACAGGAACTGTAGAAGGAACAAAGGCTTTAGTTACCCTAACACCCACTGAAGTTACTGCGCCTGAATTGATCGCATTAGCATTCCTTCCGCCTTGGGTCGTGGTTATTGAGTTAGCTGGTAATGAGTTGGTAAATGAGCCGCCACCAGGTGATGCAACTACCTCAAAGGTAATTGTGCAACTAGCGCCTGCATTTAGTGATCCATTGCTCAGTTCTACGCGATCAGGATTTGCATCAACGATCTCCAAGGTTCCAGGTCCACCACAGCTATTGGTAAAAGAGCCATTAGTTTGGAGAAAGTTATTAGGGAAAGTATCTACAAAGGCTAAGCCTGTGTAGTTAACCGCCGTAGGATTGGTTAAAGTAATTGTAAACCTGCCAACCTCACCAGCAACCAGTTGAGAAGCGCCAATATTGGGAGGAGCAGGTGTTGTCACCCGTGCAAAGGTTTTAGTGCCAGTGATATTCAGAGCTTGGAAGTTGACGCTAGCATTAGCCGCAGTGCTAGGTACTAATTGAGCATTATCAACATCATTGGCAAGAATTGTATTGGTTCTGTTGCCAGTAACGCTAGAGGTTACAGTGGCGACAATTGTACAACTGTTATTCCCCGCAGCATTGAAGGGTAATGAGCCTCCTGTCAAGGTTACGCGATCTAAGAGAAAGTCTGCAATACCGCCGCAGGATGAGGAGGTGATACCTGTTACGGTGGTGTCAGCAGGCATAATATCTGTCAGCGTAAGTCCTGTAAAATTAGAACTGGTAGTGGGGTTGGTAAGGGTAATGGTGAGATTACTAGTGCCATTAACAAAGGGATTATTTGGAGAAAATGCTTTGGCAACGTTGATCTGTCTTTGTTGGACTGCGAGGGGTGCTGTTGCTGGACTTGCATTAGAAACTCCCTGCGTGGAGCTAATTGCGCCGATGGGAATTGTATTGGTGTAGGGAGTGGCGTTGGGTACTGATGAAGTAATTGGTACGGTGACGGTACAGGAGCCACTTGGTGGCACTGTTGCGCCTGCGAGAGTGACGGAGTTGGCAGTAGTGATTGGGGTGGGAGCTAATGTACAGTTGGTACTAGCAGCACCCGCGATCGTTACGTTGGTTGGTAATGTGTCGGTAAAGGAGACATTGGTCAAGGGGATGGAGAGATCGTTGTTGTTTAGGGTAATAGTTAGGAGCGCACTATCGCCACTACGAATCGTATTAGGATTAATAGTCTTACTGATGCTAGGGTTGATCATATTCCTAACTTGAAGGGTGGCGTTGGCAGGTTGGAGATTTCTTTGATTTTGATCATTGTTTAGCCCATTGATTGGAATTATGTTTTCCGAGTTACCTTGAACAGTGGAAGTAATATCTACGGAAACAGTACATGAACCATCAGATCCGCCCGATGCGGCAGGAACTGTACCATCAGTTAAGGTAAAAGAGGCTCCGTCTGCAACTGCATTGAGAGGGCCACCGCAACTATTAACAACGTTTAGCGGGGTGGCAATCCGCATCCCTGGAGGTAAGGTGTCTGTGTAGGTAGAGCCAGTCAGGGGAGAGGCACTGGAGTTAAATAAGCTCACGTTGAGTTTAGAAACTTCCCCAGGGTTAATTGTAATCGGGGTAAAGCTTTTGTTGATTGAGGCAACGGTAACTTGTGACTGGGCGGGTGGTGCTGTCTGATGATTGGCAAATAGAATTAGACCACAGGTGATCATAAAAACAATAAAAGGAAGCAACTGCCGCTTGAGCTGGCGAAGATTTGCCAGAGAAAAGTAATTAAATAATTTCATGATTGCACTGTGCCATTTCTTTGTCATTTCACATTACTTCCTTTTATTTACTCTATTTGCCTTCGATTTGAATGTCATTCTGCTGTTCGATTAGTTCAATTTCTATTCCTTGAATATTGAAGAAGGAAATCTCAACACGCCGATCGCTTGCATAGTCGGTAACTCGATCGCCCTGTGAAGCCCGTTGAGTTTCGCCTAGCGATCGCACGGTCATGCGTTCGGAGGGAATACCCTGTCGCATTAGGTAATTGCGGACGGCAATCGATCGCCTAAAGCCTAGTTCGCGGTTGTATTCACCACTGGCTCTAGGATCGGTATGTCCTGCGAGATTAATGAGGATCGTGGGATATTGCTTCAGCACAGTGGCGATGCGATCCAGTATTTTAGCGCTTTGGGGGCTGATGGTATCGCGATCGAGGGCAAAGTGAACTTGCCTCGGTATAGATAGAACGATGGGCGCAGGTGGTGGTGGAGTCTGGACGATTTTGGGAGGTGTAGTACAGGTGGGGATTTTGGGTGGAGAATTGGTGGGTGGTGGGGCGGAAAGATCTGGATTAACGATACGAGCATTTAAGGCGGGTTCTGATGTGCCGTATTGAGGATCGGTCGCGATCGCGCTAATGGTATCGCCAACTTGGACATTAGTTAGGGAAGCGCCAAACTTACCATTAGCATCGGTTTTAACGGTGGTGAGATATTCACTAAGGGAGCCATAGGGCAAATTCGGATCGATCTTGCCAGTCACACGATAGAGATCAATTTCGGTATCGGCATCGGCAGTACCATCGATATTTACCTTGTTGGGCGTGAACATTGGGAAAGTAGTAGTGAGAAAAGTGGGGGCATTGATCGCGCCATTGGCGGTATCTACTCGGCGGAAATAGGAATTGCGCGGAATATTAATACCATCGCCTGTGATGAGGTCGCGATCGCCAACCTGATTTTTTGAAATCAGATCGATACTAAGCCCAGTCAGAGATGTAAAACTATTTTTGCGGATCAGATTGCGATCGCTCTTGGGGTAAGCCGCGATCGCTACACCTGAACCTCGTTGATGACTAATTTCGTTATTGGTGACTTGATGATCGTTGCCCATCAAATAAATAGCAGCATAGTTAGTACTGCGATCGTTAAAAATAATGCGATTGTCTTCAATACGAATAGCTCCATTGGGCTTAAAGAGATAAACACCACTGCCATCATTAGCGCAGAGAGTATTGCCCTTGATTTTTAAATTGGCAATTTCTCCTTCTAGATAAATCCCATGAGGCATTCCATCAAAACCATTGCTGGTAATGGCATTCTCAATAATCTGTGTTCCCGTTGCCCTTACGGAAGTAGCGATGCCACTACCCTCATGGTAGGCAATGCGATTATGGCGAATGAGTGTATCGGTGCTATTAAAAAGATAGATTCCTAGACTAGAGGTTTGCTTGGGCATGACACCATTGGGCGGAATCCCTAACCAGTTAGCTTCGATCTTGACATTCTGCGGGGGACGATTGCTGTCGTAGAAGGGGGCTAACTTAGCGGGTTGCTGCTGTTGGGTGGTGTCGGGTGGTGGGGCTTGGTGGGAGATAAAAATATCGCCTGAAGGTGTGGAGGTGGGGACAGATTCGATCGCATTAAAGCCATAGATACTTAAGCCCTTAATTGTAATGCCATCAGCAACGATAGTAAAACCTCGGAAAATTTCTACCCCATCAACAGGTGCGATCGCCACAATCGGTTGGGGAATCGCTAATTCTTGGGCAAAGGATTTTTGCGAATCGTAACCTGCTTGAGTTGTGCCATCAATGGTGAGATTGGCGCTACTGAGATCGGGTAAAGCTTTCTTTAATAGAATCGTGGTGTTGTTAGGTGGCAAATTAAATAAAATTCGCGTACCTCTGAAGAGACTAGCAAAGTTGGTTCTCACTTGAGCGCGTTCGCGTTCGCTAAGCCGATCAAGGGTGAGGCTACCATTAGCGATCGCGATCGCTTCACGCAAAGTTAATTCGCCATCAGCCTTTATTTCGCCATCAGTATTACTATTGATGATGATTTCATGAATTTGTGGATCTTTTGGGTTTTGCGCGATCGCCTGCATCGCGAACACCGTATTCAAAAGACTAGCCAAACTGGTCGCACTGGCAAGCCCAGCCAATCCCATTGAGATAAACATTACTTTTTTTTTGTTGCTGATTACTTTTCGCATAGTCTCTAATTCGTAATTTATAATTCGTAATTCCCAACCCTCTAATTTTGTGGATTTATTAGATTTAAGAGTTGGTCAGGGGCGATCTCAAAGCCGCTTTTCTGGACGTTGTTCTGAGCAGTGTTCTGAGATGTGCTAATTCCCATCGCTTGCAGGAGTGCAGTTAAGGTGTCACCTTGATTGCTCAATAAAAAGTTAAAGGCGGTGGCAAGGCGACGAGTTGAACTCTCCGCAATAGTGAGACGATCTTGCTCATTAGGCTCGCGATTAGTGATATTCGTCGCCAACAGGAAGGAATCGATAGATGAAGGTAACTGGGTAAGCAATTGAGGTAATTCACCAAGGTTAGGAAGTTGAATAGAAGTACTCAAGAGAGAATTAGTAAATTGGAAATTTGATGAATTGATTAGCGAACTTCCTAGCCAATTGAACTGGTCAAACTGGCGGCGATCGCTTCCTAGCAAGAGCGCCAAAGTAGGAACCGCAGTATTAGCACTTGCCGTTGGCGTTATCGGCTTCGCCGCAATATTAGTATTACCATCATCTACATTTAGCGAAATAAACACTTGAGAAGTTCCCATTGGCGTAACTGTATTATTAGAGCTATTCTGACTTGAATTGTTTGGGTTGACACTGATGATAATGCGATCGGAACTAATGCCTTTATCCAATAGATAACTTCTCACCGCCAGTAGTTTAAACATCTCTAGATCCTGAGATGTCGCCACATTTATATTACCTGTCTGTAGCTCCAGTGTTGATGTGGAGCTACTCTTCAGACGCTCAATGATGCGATCAAGACTGGAATAGCTCAAATCAGCGATTTTGCCATCGTTGCCCACATTGACACCCAGAGAGATATTCGTTTTGTTAGGGGGCAGAGTTGTGGGGATTGATGCAGCCTCAGCTTGGAGGGTCGCATCAATTTTCGGGAATAGACTTTGTAAGAATTCCGTCGCAGGTGTAGCAGGTGAATTAGAAGAAATCGTTTGCAATCGGGTAGCGATCGCATTAAAGACTTCGGCTTGACCACTGAGGGCAAATTTAATGGGGGCTGAATTAGCAGTACTCACTCGCTCGGTATTATTCAAGGCTAGACTACCCAAAGAGCGTAAGGTCATTTGCTGACTGGTCACGCCACGATCCATTAAATATTTTCTGGTCACCATCATTCTATTAGCAGCCAGATTATCACCCGAATTCATGTCTGCTAGGGAGCCAATATATGCTTGAATATCGAGGGAAAGATTTCCATATTCCTTGAGAACAGCAACGAGATTTTCGAGAATTGCAATATCACCGATCGCTAGATCAGTACTGCCAGCCTGTTTAGTATCTCTAAAGGTGAGCGATCGCGCTACATTGAGACTAATAATTTGGGGCGTATTGGGAACAGCAGCAACTTTAGGTGTTGGGGCAGGGGGTTGTGCAACGGGAGCTTGCGGCTCCACTGGCTCGACTTGTTGACGCGGAGGGGTTTTTTGTAACCCAAAGCCATCAAATAATTCATTGAGCTTAACGGTGATCCCTGCATATAAACCACCAGCACTGCGTGTACCACTATAATCGCGATCGGCATTAATGGAACCACTGCTATAACCTGCGGCTAGTCTAAGGTTGGGAGTAAGATAGTAACCTAGTTCACCCACTAGACCAACTTCGCTATAGCTAGCCGTAGGTTGATTGAGAATGCGAGTTTCGCCCACTAGCTCAAAGTTATAGCCTAGTCGATAGGTAAGTCGAAACTGCGACAGGGTGGTCAGTGATGTGGCTATAAAATCTCTAGCGATCGTGGTGGTGCTATTGCGTAGGGCAAATTTGCCATAGAATTCCCATTGCCAGTTGGGGGCATAGATTCCTTCTAAAGCCAGAGTATTATCGCTGAAGCCGCTACCACTGCCCAGCAAAATAGAGTCGGGAATAGTATTTGGGTTTTGACGATATTCGTAACGCAACAGAGCGTTAAATTTATCATCCTGCGGATCGCGGTAAGCTAAGCCCACCTTGAGACTGGCGATCGTCCCCAATCCAGCGATCAGTTGGTTTGCCGCAGTCGATTGCTGATAGTTAAACAACAAAGTAAAAGCGGGAGAAAGTTTCCCTAAGGCCGCCGCCGTAAACACCGTATTACTGCTATTGCGATCGCTACGGTTCTCAAATTTTGCACTGGCTTTAAAATCGGGATTATCAGTATATTCTATCCCAATGTTGTAACTATCACCACTTTGGAATGTCAAGGAACTGGAGGATTGACCAACGGCAAAGGGTTGGAGAAAGGGAGTACCCGTTGTGGTTGTGGGAGTAAAATCTCCAAATATTCGTTCATATCCAAAATTCAAACGTAGTCCTGATAGAATTTGCCAGCGATGGTTGAGTCCCACCGATCCTTGAGTAGAAGTATTATTAATTCCACTCAGTAAAGAGTAACGACCTGTCAAGCTCGTATCACTGCCTAGTTTATATTCACCGAGTAGATCAGCACTGGTGATTGAAGTACCTGCTAAAGAACCTGACTGGAACCATTGCTGACCGATGCGAGCCGTTAAGCCTTGCACAATTGTCCAATCTAGCGCTAAAACACTGCGATCGGGAATGACGACATCAGCAGTTGCGGAAAGGCTAACTTCATTTTGGGCAGTGAGTTTCAGGTTTTCAGCAATTGGTAAACTTAACCGCGATCGCAATTGCGTAGAGTTACTCGTTAAAACATTGGGCGGCTGACGATCTTGGCGATCGCGGTACAATAGATCGAGGTTGAGAATTGCTGCACCAATATTTTGTTGCAAGCCCAAGCTAATTGTGCGTAAAGAATTGTCTACGGCTGATCCTGGTATCGCCTCTTGTCTCGGAGTGAGAAGATCCGTGAGGGAAGTTAAAGGTCGTGGGGCAATGCCTTTGTTATCTTCTTGATCATACTGAAATTGAAAACTAGTGGTGGGACTAAATTTAGCGGTTAACTGTCCTCCATACTTAGTTTGTCCGGGGACAAAGCTAATAGTGGCATTATTCGTAAATCCTGTTTCTGCTTTGGAATAATATAGTCTACCGAGAATCCCTGAAAAAAGCTCACTATTGAGATCAAAGCGAATTGCGGAACCACTCACAAAACCTAAAATTTCTGAATCATTTTGTGATTGAGCATACTCCGCTATTAATTGCGTTTTTTCAGTTAAAGAGATTAAAGCATTTGCTCCATATAGAGAAAAGTTACGAATTCCTAAACTTTCTTTAAAATAATTTGCTCCAATCCAACTAGGCTGATTTTGGCTACGGTTAAAGTAATAACGTAGTTGTCCAGCATAAAGGTTACTATTATTCCCATCCTTCTCACTTTCATAGGTAACTACAATCTGACGACGCAAGAGTTGACCTGCATCACCCAATTCCGTCTGTAACAACGCCTTTCGGAATAGAATTGACCCATTGTCGTAATTTATATCGTAGTCAGTGCCTCTTGTGAGTTGCTCACGCAAAACTACAGTCCCTGAACTAAAGAAATCAATTAGTTCAATAAAAACATTTTCACTTCCATTAACCACAAAGCGGTTGGAGAGGAAATAAGTACCACTTGTACCATTAGGAGCGATCGTGTCGCGCTGAAAGCTCTTGCCAACATTGCTATAAAATCCCGTGATTTGTAGATCGCCAAGATTGAAGTTGCCTTTAAAGCCTTGAAGTTGACGATTGAGCGCACTAAACTGTTGCGATCGCGAAGTAAATTCCTGAGTATTAAAATTTCCCCACATGAAATAATCCGTACCCGCACCCTGCACAGGTGAGTTACGCTCCAAACGGAGGTATAGACTGTCATAGGAGGGAGTAGTCAGAGTAGAAGTAGAACTATCACCAGTAGTAGGATATAGAGGATCGCAATACTTGGTTGTGGTGGACAAGCTGCTATTTCCAGCGCAGTCTTGAATAAGGGGGCGGCTACTGTTAAATGCGCCTGTAATCAACCATTCGCCGACTCGACCTGTTCCAAATACTGCACTATTAAAATCTAATTGGGGGCGATTGTCCCGATCGATTGGTAAAAACTCCCGCAAACTGCGATAAAAATCCGTACCTCTTGCCCCAAAGCGCAAATCGATCACGCCAGTTACTAAGGAAGGACGCAAATCCGTTTCAAACTGAAGCTGTGTGAAGGCTTCCATTTGACCATCAC
>Ga0209990_10002270_pt1 | contig 15261 bp, 10 predicted proteins | sample NOAtaG_6_FD_187304 | JGI IMG/M metagenome (GOLD analysis project Ga0209990, IMG submission 187304) | Freshwater lake microbial communities from Lake Erie, under a cyanobacterial bloom - NOAA_Erie_Diel5S_2200h metaG (SPAdes) (version 2) | ecosystem: Environmental > Aquatic > Freshwater > Lake ...
CCAAGTGCCCTTCCGCCAAAAGGAAGTTGATGAGTTTGCGGCATTGGTGAAGAACCCGCATGGCTGCGGGGTTTTGAATCGCGCCTGTATAAGGACTGGGTAGTTGCCAAAAACCGTCATCTGCATCTTTATCGGCGGGAATGATGAATTCCGGCTCTTTCCATTTGCTGATGGCACTATGGTGGTAGAGTTTGCCGATCTTGCGCTCCAATTTGTACTCATCAAATTGACCAACGCCTCTTAACTCATCCTTGATTCTTTCATTAACGAATTCCAACAAGCTTGGACTTGCCTTGAATTTTGCTTTCCCCGGATTGATTTCAGCTTCTTTCAGCCATGATGCAACAGACTCAAGGATTTCGGTTGCCCTCGCGGCTTCATTTTTCTTCAGCTGATTCCACTTTTGGGTTCCATAATGGAATTTGATGCGGTCTTCAATGTCTTTGTCGCTGGCAACTTCTCCGGCCTCCAGCAAGCGGTTCAGCAAGTCATTGTATGTTTTTGTTTTGGTCGCTTCAAAGGGCAAGTCTGCAACGTGATTTGATAAATCGTTGATGATGTCTTCACCAACATGATTCCACAACTCCTCGCCCAAAACCCTTTTCATTCCTGCAAGCAAGACGGCAGTGTGGTAGGGATGTCCGTTGTCCATCATCTCAAGTATGCGTCGGATTGCAAACAAAGAGAGTGACGAATAGCCTGAGGGCATTTCCTCGTCAACATATTTATTCATTCGGTTTGCAGCCGAACTTCCCAAACCTAGGGCAGTGGCATAATCGGATATCGGGTCCTCTGTCTTGAACTTCTCAGGCCTTTCTTGGACTTCACGGAGGAAATGCCACAAATCCGTGTATCCTACTTTGGCGCAGTATCCTTTTTTGGGTCCGTTTTGATAGGCTCGCTTGAGGCTTCGAGTCTGCCAGCTGGGACCCAAGACATCCTTGAGCATTTTGCAGCAAGGGCAGGGAGGGGAGGTTGTGCCCTCATGTACTGTCAGGCGAATCTCTGCCTGATAAAGTTCTGTAAGCCAGTTTTTTAGGTCTTTTTTGGTTTGCCTAGCCTGAGGTTGTTCCAGTATCCAATCAATCAATTTGTTCGTTTCTGAAAGGTTAAGGCCTGTTTTTACACCATTTGGATGCTCTACCCGTAAGTTTTGAACAAACTGCCGCAACCGAAACATTTCGAAGTCAGGGTGGCTCAAGGGTAACCTCCTCTTGCCTGCCTCCAAGCTACATGACCCAACCTTTTCCTTTTGGCTTTTGAGGGGCCTTACGTAGAAGATGATACGCTTCAAGTCATCCGATATACCATTCAATGCATCACCATATGAATTTGTGATTCTGTCGAACTCCTCTTCAAACATTTCGCGTGCAAGGTATCTTTTGCGGATACGGGCCTTGAAAGGGTTTATTCCGGCAAAATATTCGGCCATTGTCTTTCCATCTAATTCCTCTAGAAGTTTTTTGATTCCGTCTTTCACCGTACCCGTTTCACCGCCTCGGCCGTCTTTTGCATTGGTCTTGAATCCGCGTCTCTGTGCATAATTGTAAAAGATTCTGCCCAACAATTCTTCGGTGGAAAATCCAAAAGAAGCGAATTGGCCCAATTCTCCTTTTTCGGCAGCAGCTCGCAGTTCGTAGATGTTTGCAAACGCAGATGCACGCAATGGGCCATTTGCAGGAATCAGCCTAAGCCACTGATGAAATCTTTGCGACAATGGGTATTCCGATCGATTACCTTTGGCAGGTTTGGCCCATTTTTGCGCTTCTTCAAGTGAGAGGGGGACCATGTCTGCTTTGATCAGCCGCTTCAATGTTGCATATTTCCTCAATCGCCTGCGGTACAGCTGTCTGCGAATCAATCTTGCTTTTCTCCGTTCTGCAGCGAGTGAAAATTGTCCTGACTTGTTGGTTCCAAACCCTTCTGGAAATATCACAACACCACTATGTATGATGGCCTCTCGGCTTTTTTCAATTGTCAAATCACGGATTGCCCATCCAATGGAAGCGGTGCCCAAGTCAAGGGATAGAATTCGGGTTAGCATATTGGAATATTTAAGTGCAATAAAAATATGTTTTTTTATCAAGCATAAAATGTATTTTTGTAGTTCGTCATCTTATCACAACAAGGTCCTAGTGACCGCAGTTAAAATGACTGTATCCCCGCATATTTTTGTGGGGATTTTTTTTGCTTTTGTCGATAGGCTTTTATTTTATCAATTTCATTTCCCCCTTGTATCCCGGTGCGGGGATGCCGAAATTCGCACCCATGAAAACCCTCGCCGCCGCCTTGCTTGTTTGCTTGGTGATTTTGTCGCAACCCCTTGCCGCCCAACCCTTCACACAGACTTTGCGTGGAACTGTGCAGGATGCCGAATCAAAAGCTCCCTTGGAAGGGGCCACCGTGCAACTGCTTTTGGGCGATTCGGTGCTCAAAGGCGCATATTCGGATGCTGAAGGCCGATTCAAAATCACCGAGGTGCCTGCTGGGCGGTACGACCTGCGCGTCGCTTATTTGGGCTATGAGCCTGGAGGCGCCAAAGACGTGCGGGTAAATTCGGGCAAGGAAGTGGTCCTCACCTTGGAATTGAGGGAGGCCGTCATCGACATGGAAACGGTCACGATTACCGCCACCCAAAAGGAAGGCACCCGCAACGACATGGTCACGGTGAGCGGCCGTCAATTCAGCATCGATGAAACACGCCGTTATGCCGGTTCTTGGAACGACCCGGCCCGCATGGCCACCAATTTCGCGGGGGTGATGCCCGCCAACGATTCGCGCAACGACATCATCATCCGGGGCAACAGTCCTTCGGGGGTCTTGTGGCGCTTGGAAGGCATGGACATCCCGAACCCCAATCACTTTGCGAGTTTCGGCACTACGGGTGGGCCTGTGTCCATCCTCAACAACAACGTACTCGACAACAGCGATTTCATGACGGGTGCTTTCCCCGCAGAGTATGGCAACGCCTTGGCTGGGGTATTTGACCTGCGGATGCGCAAGGGCAACGACGAGCAGTACGAGTTTTTGGGACAGTTTGGCTTCAACGGATTGGAGTTCATGGCCGAAGGTCCCATTTCCAAGAAATCGGGGGCTTCATTTTTGGTGAATTACCGCTACTCGACGTTGGAGCTCATGAAGGAGTTGGGCATCGAATTCGGCACTTCCTCGCAACCCAAGTACCAGGATTTGTCCTTCAACATCCATGTCCCCACTGAGAAGGCCGGTACTTTTTCGTTGTTCGGCATCGGGGGGCTCAGCAATGCCTTGGTTTTGGATAGCGAACGGGATACCGCCGACTTTTTCGGGCCGGCAGGCAATGACATCGATTTCGGCACGAACACTGGGGCTGTTGGGCTCAAGCATCAAATCCTCATCGGGGAAAAAAGCTATCTGCGCACCACCTTGGCCGCAAATGGAAGCACGCAAACCACCACGGTGGACAAAATCGACCGGGCAACCCTTACGCCTGTACCGTTTTATCGGAATGCCTCTGCCCAAACCAAGCTGACCATGAGCACGGTTTTCAATTCCAAGATTTCGGCCAAGCACACCCTCAGGCTGGGGATTTTTGCCGACCGCTTAGGATTCCTTTTGGCAGACAGCCTTCAAGTCGACACCCTATCTGGGTTTCGCATCCTGACCGATTCAAAAGGGGGTGCTTTTTTGTTGCAGCCCTATGCGCAGTGGAAATGGAGAATCGTGGAGAAGTGGACGTTCAACGTGGGTGTCCATGGGCAGTTTTTCACCCAAAACGGTACCTACAGTGTGGAGCCCCGGGTGGGCATTCAATGGCGGCCCGCAGACCGTCATGGGTTGGGATTGGCCTATGGCGAGCACAGTCAGCTTCAGCCTTTGTATGTGTATGTGCGTGAGACCCCGATGCCGGACGGCAGCTATACCAAAACCAACGAAGAATTGGATTTCACAAGAAGCCGTCATTTCATCTTCAATTATGACTGGTCCGTGTTGCCGACCTTGCGATTCAAGGCCGAGGCCTATTACCAACAGTTGCGTGGGGTCCCGGTAGAGGCAGGCACATTGAGTTCTTATTCAATCCTGAATGAGGGCAGCGATTACGTGGTGAGCGTGCGTGACAGCCTTAAGAATGCAGGAACTGGTCAAAACTATGGGTTGGAATTCACCGTTGAGAAGTTTTTCGGTCGTGGATATTACTTTTTGGTTACCGGATCTTTGTTTCAATCCACTTATGCTGGTAGCGACGGCATTCAGCGCAGCACGCAGTTCAACAACAACTACACGTTGACTGCTTTGGGAGGCGTGGAACAGCCTTTGGGTACCCAAAAACGATGGGTTGCCGGTTTGGATTTGAGGGCGACATGGTCGGGTGGCCGGCGTTACACCCCCTTGGATACAGTAGCATCCTCGACCTCGGTGTTGGCGGTTTACGACTGGGACAATGCTTGGACCCTACGCTTCAAGGATTATGTTCGGGTGGATTTGAGGGCCAAAATCAGGTTGAATTCCAACAAGATCAGCCAAGAACTTGCTTTGGACATCTCCAATGTGTTGGACACGCAAAACCCTCTGAATGTGGTTTATGATGTCACCACGCGTTCGCTGCGCACCAATTATCAGCTTGGGTTCTTTCCTGTCATTCAGTATCGGATTGAATTCTGAAAAAGGAGAAAAAAAGAGCCCACCATTGGGAGTGGTGGGCTTTAAAAAAAATCAGCAGATATAGGATTGGAACTATTGAGGTTTTAAAAGAGCTAATAGCTAAAAACAATTCACGAAATACTGATAGCTCTATTCACTTGCTACCAACTTTGACCTTTGGGTCTTTTTTTATATCTTAGAACGTTTGGATTGAATGATTATTACACGATTCATATCCTCACCTGAAGTTTTGGAGACCAACCGGCTGACGGTTAGTAAACCATTTTCCTTCTGTGTTGAAACAAAGATTTGCCTAAAGTTGGGGCGATAAAAGCCCAAAAATTGATTTTCTTTTGGTTTGATTTGACGTTTTTTAGTTTCTAAGTGACTGATTATTAAATTTCTATATTGAATTTGCAAAGCTGAAACGATGGATAGGCAAGATCCTCTTTTTCTTTTGGTCAAATCCCTCACCAGTGGGGAGCGTACAGCCGTGCGTCAAATCGACCAAAAGGATGCGGGTTATTTGGCCTTATTTGATTTCATCAGCAGGTCGCCGGTATACGACGAGCGCAAATTGAAAAAGAAAATATCAGCCGCTGGATACGACATCAACTTTGCTTACGCCAAAAATTATCTTTCCAAGCACATTTTGAGGGTGCTGCGTGATGCACGTATTTCAAGTTCGGTGGATGGACACATGACCGAGATCCAGATTTTGATGGAGCGGAAGGTTTTTGTGTTGGCTGGGCGGATGTTGTCCAAGGCGATGTCAGCGGCATGGACGGAGGAGCGTTGGTCTTTATACTTGGATTTGAGCAAGATTCAATTTGACTTGTCCTTGATGGAGAGTGGTAACTTGGAGTCGCGGATTTCGCAAATCAAGGCCATGAATACCAAGCGGATGGAGGCGAGGCAGCATCTGTTGGAGTTGGGCGAATACGAGGATTTGTATGCCTATTACCGCCCGGTAATCAAGCGCAAGCAGGTGGCCCGCAACGATTTGGACATTCAACTTCTGGAAAGTTTGTTGGCAAACCCGCTGATGCAGGAATCTTCGCAACCGGAGCGTGTCCGTGCTTTGAGATTATACCTGCAGAGCCGCATCATGGCGGAGGTGTATCTGGCCCGATATGGACAGGCCATGGGGCATTTGGAGGAGCAAATCGCCATGTATGAGTCCCATCCATTCCTCAAAAACGATTTTCCTTCCGATTACCTCAACGACTTACTTCGCTTGGGTGGTTTGCACCTGCATGCGGGTGCATTTGATCAGGTGAAAGGGATTTTGGACAGGATTCAGGAATTCTTGGCCAAGCATGCCATGCACGGTTCGGAGTTCTTCGACAAATATTATCGACTGCTCATCGGTTTGGCCATTGAATCCGGTTCTCCTGCATTGGTTTTGCCAGCTTATGATGAGATTTTGGCTGGCCTTGAAACCTACCGCGACAGCCTGTCATTGGCTTCACGGATGTCGTTCATGGCTCTTTTGGCACGTTTCCAATTCGAATTGGGCAATTACACCGAAGCACGCATCTTGTTGGACGGAATTTTGCTTTTGGAAGAGCCCGGCATCCGCGAGGACATCGTGAACATCGCCCGCATCATGTTGGTGTTCGTATATTGGGAAAAGGGGGATTTGGATCTTGCGGAGTCCGCTAGCAAGGCTGCTCGTAAGTACCTCCATCGCCGCGACCAATTGTTCAGGTTTGAAAAACGGATTTTGAAGTTTTTTGAGGCAGGCTTAGCCAATATAGACCAATACAAAGGTTTGAAGCAGTTGGAGCGAGACTTATCCGATATTTTCCAAGACCCGCTTGAGGCAAATGTTTTGGCCTTGTTTGACCTCAAGTCATGGCTGGCGCAAAAGAATGTCGCATTGGCTAAATGACAATCGAAACCCCGATAGTCGGGCGCAGAAAGAATCAAACCGAATCAGGAACAATCAATTGCCGCTCTCACGCAGCATCTCATCACCGCTTTGATTGCGTATGAAGGTGGCATCGATGACGATTTGAATTCCGACACCACCATAGGTGACCCTGTAGGTTCCTGAACCCAAATCGTCCAATCGGATGCAGTCGCAGGAATAGTACATGGCGACGAAGCCTGGCGGAAGGTGGTTGAAATGGGGAGCTGCTAGGGCCAAAACACGTTGGGCGACAGCAGCGGGAATGTTGGGATTTACCCCTGCACCTCCAGGGTTAGATGGAGATGAGGTAACGGACCGGTCGGTTTGGGAAAACAAATCGGATTGCCCCAATAGCAACAGGGAACCAAGCATCACAGCACGTAAAATCCAGCTCTTCATTTTACCGGGTCGTTGTTTGTTGAACAAAAATATATAAAAAATCCTTCAATTCCGCAGAATATGTTCAAAACATTTGGGTGTAGTCAAACCCGCTCAAAGATTGTCCTTTTGGATTCAGTTGTGCCTCCCGTGGTTTGAACTTGGTGGGGTGGGTCATTTCGTGTAAATTAGCCGCGGAATTTCATACAATTGGTTCAATCCCCTAATAAGTCTCTCTATGGCTTTTGATATCGAAATGATCAAGAAGGTGTACGCGCAGATGCCCGACCGCATCTCTGCTGCACGCACATTATTGGGCCGTCCGCTCACCCTTACCGAGAAAATCCTGTATTCCCATTTGTTTGATGGGATGCCGACCCAAGTTTTCGAGCGGGGCAAATCCTACGTCGATTTTTCCCCCGACCGGGTAGCCATGCAGGATGCTACCGCCCAAATGGCCCTGTTGCAGTTCATGCAAGCCGGTCGTCCGAAGGTGGCAGTGCCCTCCACTGTGCATTGTGACCACTTGATTACAGCCAAATCCAATGCCAAGGAAGACCTCGACCGCGCGGTCAAAGGCAACCAAGAAGTATATGATTTCCTTTCATCCGTGTCTAACAAGTACGGCATCGGATTTTGGAAACCGGGTGCAGGCATCATCCACCAAGTGGTGCTCGAAAACTACGCCTTCCCGGGAGGCATGATGATCGGTACCGACTCTCACACGGTGAACGCCGGCGGGTTGGGCATGATTGCCATTGGAGTCGGTGGAGCCGATGCATGCGACGTGATGGCAGGATTGGCTTGGGAATTGAAAATGCCGAAGTTGGTGGGCATCAAGCTCACCGGCAAACTCAATGGATGGGCCTCCGCCAAAGATGTCATCTTGAAGGTGGCAGGAATCATGACCGTAAAAGGTGGTACCGACAAAGTGGTCGAATACTTCGGTGATGGAGCCATTTCCCTATCCTGTACGGGCAAGGGAACCATCTGCAACATGGGTGCTGAAATCGGCGCTACCACATCCACCTTCGGGTACGACGACTCCATGGAGCGTTATCTCCGCTCCACCGGACGGGCAGATGTGGCCGAGTTGGCCAACGGAATCCGTCAACACCTCACCGGGGACGCCGAAGTATACGCCAATCCGGAAAAATATTTCGACGAGGTCATTGAAATCAATCTCAGTGAATTGGAACCACACCTCAACGGACCATTCACACCCGACTTGGCCACTCCGATTTCCAAAGTCAGAGAGGCCGCTGCAGCAAACGGTTGGCCCATGGAAGTGCGTGTGGGTCTCATCGGATCCTGCACCAACTCCTCCTACGAGGACATCGCCCGTGCCGCCTCTTTGGCACAACAAGCCGTGGACAAGGGTCTCAAAACAAAGGCTAAGTTCACCATCACCCCCGGTTCGGAACAGGTGCGTTTCACCATCGAGCGTGACGGGTTCATCCGCATATTCGACAAAATCGGTGCTTCAGTGTTTGCAAATGCCTGCGGTCCTTGCATCGGTATGTGGGATCGTGAAGGGGCTGAAAAACAAGAGAAGAACACCATTGTACACTCCTTCAACCGCAACTTTGCCAAGCGTGCAGACGGCAACCCCAACACGCATGCCTTTGTTGCAAGTCCCGAGCTTGTGACTGCTTTGGCCATCGCAGGTGACTTGGGTTTCAATCCTCTCAAGGATACCCTCACCAACGAGAAAGGCGAGCAGGTGAAGTTAGACCCTCCCACGGGCGATGAATTGCCTCTCAAAGGGTTCGCCGTGGAAGACGCGGGCTACTTGGCTCCAGCCGCAGATGGTTCGTCTGTTTCCGTGAAGGTCAGCCCTACCTCTGACCGCCTTCAACTGTTGGATCCATTCGCAGCTTGGGAAGGTACTGACCTCAAAGGCCTCCGTTTGCTCATCAAAGTAAAGGGCAAGTGCACCACCGACCACATTTCGATGGCTGGTCCTTGGTTGAAATACCGCGGCCATCTGGACAACATCTCCAACAACCTGCTCATCGGAGCCGTTAACTTCGCCAACGAAAAGACCGACAACGTCAAGAATCAGTTGGATGGAAGCTATGGCAGCGTCCCCGCTGTGCAACGTGCCTACAAAGCGGCTGGAATTGGCAGCATCGTGGTGGGTGATGAAAATTACGGTGAAGGGTCCTCCCGTGAGCACGCCGCCATGGAGCCTCGGCATTTGGGTGTGCGTGTGGTGTTGGTGAAGTCTTTTGCCCGAATCCACGAAACCAACCTCAAGAAGCAGGGCATGCTGGCGTTGACTTTCGCAAACAAGGAAGACTATACCAAAATCCAGGAAGACGATGTCATCGATGTGCTGGGCTTGACAACCTTTGCGCCCGGCAAGTCGCTTTCTTTGGTTTTGAACCACAAAGATGGCAGCAGCGACACCATCCAGGTCAACCACAGCTACAACGATCAACAGATTGAGTGGTTCAAGGCCGGTGCCGCGCTCAACATCATCAGGGCGGCTCAAAAAGCCTGATTTCCCTCCAAGAATAGGCCCTCCCCGGTGATAGGGGAGGGCTTTTCTTTCATCCGCACTTGTCGTATCTTTCTGATTGATGAAACATCTCATTACCGTGTCGGCTTTGTTGTTGTTTTCTTTGGCAGTAGGTGGGGGTTGCAAACGTTGCGCCACCTGTCATTGGGAAATCAAATTGCCAAGTGGACCGGACTCTCTCATCGTCTATGATTTGGAGGAATGCGGCACTCCCCAGGAAATCGAGGATTGGATCAGCTATCAAGATTATCTGTCCATAGAGCACCATCAGGCGGGTTACCGAGTTTCCGTTGTTACCTGCCAATGAGTTCGTCCCCCTTTTTTGACATCAATTAAACTGAAATGGAAAATCCTTCCGCCACTTGGATTGTCGTTGAGACTTGGGTGCTCGCACCTGTAGATCATGTATGGATTTGTTGGACGGATCCCGGCCACGTCACCGGCTGGAATTTTGCCTCGGAGGATTGGCATTGTCCGGCTGCGCACAACGATTTGAAGCTTGGAGGGGTTTTCTCCTACACCATGGCGGCCAAGGACGGAAGCTTTTCTTTCGATTTCGAAGGGGAGTTCGATGTTTTGGAGCCCAACAAGCTGATTGGATATCTACTGGGTGATGGAAGGCTCGTCCGGATTGAGTTTTTGGAGCATGAAGGTGGGACCAAAGTAGTGGAGCAATTCCAGGCCGAAACCATGAATCCCGTGGACCTGCAGCGGGATGGATGGCAAGCGATTTTGAATCAATTCAAGCGGTATGCTGAATCCAAAGGCTCCATTCAGGGCTAGCAGCGCGTATCAATCCCTTCAGTTCTCCTTTGTTCAAACAAATTTTTGGCTCGATGAACCTTCAAAATACGGCCTTCTTCCTACTACTGATGGGATTGATGTTGGGTTGCGGGGAAGGAAATGTACCTACTAAGCCCACTGCAGGGTATCTGCCTGATTCGCTTACGGATGCATCCAACTCCGAGGGCAAGCCAACCCCCCAATTGGGGCAAGACACTCTGGTCATCGGCAAGGAAAAGAAATTGGGCGCCTCAGGTGGAAGCTTTGAAGATCGCAACGAACGTCTCTCCTCAGTTGTGTTCGAAGGGTACAGCAAGGTCGAACTTGACCCGATGGAGGCCTTCCCCAATTTCAAGACCACCCGCAAATCCGCCTTTCTGAAATTGCGTAAATCCAAATCGACCTCCACGCAGGCAGGACCGAAAGTCTACCCTCGCTTGTTGCTCAAATCTTATGAGTTTTCCGACCCTGCCCATTTGCGCACGGAATTCGAAGCTTGGGTCAATGGGTTGGAGCATGCTGGGTCCAATTTTGAGTTGGGAAAACCCATGTCGGCTGTCAAAACGCCCCCCATTTTGTGCTTCATGACCGAAAAATGGCTCGTGATGGTACAATGGAGCTGCCAATACCAAAATGCAGAATGGTCCATTTTGGAAAAATCATTCTTTGATTTTGGACGAAAGGAGGGTGCAATCCACCTTTTGGCATTTTCTTGTGAGGCCGGAAAAGTGGTCTATCAATAATTTTTTCCTTGTAAATCAAGGCGTTGAGACCTTTTTTAGGCCACAAATGCTTGAGGATGACTAATTATATGTTGCAACATGTAAATTTGTGATTGTGCATCCAATCCATGCACCATGCAAATCCTATGGCAACAAGCAAATGGGCGCTCGACCCCACACACAGCGAGCTTCAATTCAAGGTTAAGCACTTGATGATCACCACGGTCACGGGTAGATTCGACTCATTCACCGCCGAGGTGGAATCAGATGGAGATGATTTCCGGAATGCAAAAGTTCATTTTGCAGCACAAGCGGCCTCCATCAACACCAACAACGAGCAGCGGGACGATCACCTTCGTTCAGCTGACTTTTTTGAGGCGGAAAAATTCCCCAGCATTGCCTTCGAGTGCGGGCACTACGATGCCGCGAGCGGGAAGATGACTGGAAATTTGACCATGAAAGGTGTGTCGAAGCCGGTTGTGATGGACGTGGAGTTCAGCGGGACAAACAAAGACCCTTGGGGCAATCAAAAGGCTGGATTTTCGCTTACTGGCAAAATCAACCGCACCGATTGGGGGCTGATTTGGAATGCTGCCTTGGAAACGGGCGGGATGTTGGTGAGCGAGGATGTCCGTTTGTCTGCGGAAGTGCAATTTGTTAAGCAAGCTTGAATTTGTTTTTTCCTTAAAAAGCAAGAGGCTGTCCAAACGGGCAGCCTCTTTGTTGTTTGCGAGAATGAATTCAGTTTTTTCCGTTGGCTTTAGGCAGCTCTGCGAACCGTTGTGCGGGAGCTGGGATTCGGTCCAGCTGTTGGATGATCTGGTCGCGGTAGATGGCGAAGGACTCCATGCAGGCGGGGTCGATGGGGTCACCGGATGGAATGGTTTCGGTGAGTGCGTCCACATGCTTGCCGTTTTTGATGAGTTCGTAATGCAGGTGGGGCCCGGTGGATAGGCCGGTTGATCCCACGTAGCCGATGACTTGACCTTGCTTCACCCTCACGCCTTTTTTGATACCTGCCCCAAATTTGCTCATGTGGAGGTATTTGGTGGTGTAGGTGTTGTTGTGTTGGATTTCCACGAAGTTACCGCTTCCGCGGTTGAATTCCGCCCTGACCACGGTGCCATCGCCCACGGTCCAGATTGGCGTGCCGGTAGCGGCCGCATAGTCGGTGCCCAAGTGCGGACGACTACGCTTCAGGATGGGGTGGAAACGTTTCTTGTTGAAATGGCTGGAAATCCTGCGGAACTCCAACGGGGCCTTCAGGAATGCACGGCGTAGGCTTTTGGCGTTGATGTCATAGTAGGCGTTTTGGTCATCCTGTTCGTATTGAATGGCATGGAAATCTTCACCTCCGTGGTTGAAAACGGCACCTTTGATTGCACCAATCCCCACGGAACGACCGTCCACGTAATGCTCTTCGAACAAAACCTTGAAATGGTCTCCTTTCTGAAGGCGGAAAAAGTCGATGGTCCAGGCGTAAACTTCAGCCATTTCCAAGGCCAAGTCTTGGGGAAGGTTGTTTTCCTCAAAGGTGTTCCACAAAGAGGACTGGATGCTGCCTGAGGCTCCCCGAGTCACGATTTCCAACGGGTTTTTACCGGATCTGACTTCCACGGGCCCCTTGAAATCAAACACCACGAAATGCACGGGATCTTGCTCATATACGAAATACTCCAAGGCGTCCGTGTTTGCATTCCGGAGGAGGCTGTAGGATTTACCCGCTGAAATTTTGCGGTGGTCCAATACGTTCTGGGATTTTTCAACGGCTTCGTTGATGACTTCCAAGGCGACACCGTTACGGGAGAGGATGGTGCCCAAATTTTCTTGGGGCTGAATTTGCTCGGTACAAAGGTACATCTCCTGCAGGTCGATGCCGTAGCGAACCGTTTTGAAGGTGGGGCGTTCCGGTTGAGGTTGTGCTTCGGCCACCAGGTCCGCGGCAATTTCCTCGGGACGGGATAAATTTGTGTAGATGAACCATGCCGATCCGGTCATTCCGACCAACAGCGCACCCAATAGAGCCAGTTTTTTCATGTGCTGATAGCTGTGTTACAAGGATAAGGATGAATCGGCCAAAACCCAAGTCGAGGGGTGGGCGCGGTCCTCTGTATTTATGAACATCTGTCCAACTTGTAAGGCATCAGGGAAGTGGGGTAGGCCAAGAAAGATGCTTAACTTTGAATCGTGCTGTTCAATTCGCTCACCTTCGCGTGGTTCTTGCCCTTGATGTTTGGCTTGTATTGGGCCTTGGGCAGGGCACGTCGTGGGTTGGAGTGGCAAAATCGATTGTTGTTGGCGGGGAGTCTCCTGTTTTACGGTTGGTGGGATGTCCGTTTTTTGGCCTTGTTGGTGTTTACCGCCATGTTGGACTATGGGGTGGGCTGGGCCATTTTCAACAGTCAGGATATCCGCTCAAAAAAGCGTTGGATGGCCTTGAGCCTGTGTGTCAATTTGGGCGTTCTGGGTTTTTTCAAATACTTCAATTTTTTCATCGGTTCGGCCGGCAAAATGTTGGCATTGTTCGGGATGGAATCACAGGTTCCGGCTCTGTCGATTGTCCTTCCGGTCGGTATTTCGTTCTACACCTTTCAAACGCTGAGCTACACGCTCGACATTTACCGGGGAACCTTGAAGCCCGCTTCATCATGGGTCCATTTTGTCACCTTCGTGGCATTCTTCCCCCAATTGGTGGCTGGTCCCATCGAACGTGCCTCAGCACTGTTGCCTCAGGTGGCCTCTCCACGGGTATTTGATTCGGATAAGGCGTCCCAAGGCCTAAGGTTGATTCTGTGGGGCATTTTCAAGAAGGTGGTGGTGGCCGACATGTTGGCCCATTATGTGCAGGTGGTCTATTCCCCGGCAGCCTCTCCCAATGCTTGGGAAGTGATGGCAGGCACCGCCATGTTCGCCATTCAGATTTATTGTGATTTCAGTGGCTATTCGGACGTGGCCATCGGTTCGGCCCGCTTGTTGGGGTTCGAGTTGATGGTCAATTTCAAGACACCCTACTTTGCCAAAAGTCTCCGTGAATTTTGGTCACGTTGGCACATTTCACTCACCACCTGGTTCACGGACTATGTCTACATCCCCCTCGGAGGCAATCGAGGAGGGGCACGCAAAGTTGCAATGAATGTCATGGTGGTGTTTTTGATTTCAGGTCTTTGGCATGGTGCGGCCTTGAGTTTTGTGCTTTGGGGTGCCATCCATGGTTCTTTTTACCTTTTGGAGCGATTTGGGAGCTTGGCTGAGCGGATTCCGGTTTGGATTTATCGTTGGATGGTGTTGGCCTGCGTGGGTTTGGCTTGGATTTTCTTCCGTGCGGAAGGGGCCAACGAAGCATTCCGGCTTTTGGGTTGTTTGGGTGACTTCGGTCCGGGATTGGGCTTGTTCCAGGTCCATGTGTCGGAATTGAATTCATTTTTGCCTGATGCGGTTGAGGGTTGGTTTGTTTTGGGAGTGGTGCTGCTCCTGCTCGGTCTAGAAGGCATGACCCAAACAGGTGACATCAATCAACTGGCCGTCCGATTGCCTCGATGGGGTAGATGGACCCTGTATTACGGGTTGATTGCAGCCATCTTGTTGTTCGGAGCCTACGGGAAACCACAACAATTCATCTATTTCCAGTTCTGATGAGAAATTTCCTGCTGCGCTTGGTCATGTTTTCCTTGCCATTTTGGGCCATGGCGGGCTATTTGGCTTATTCGGATCCCCCACGTAGCGAAGCATATGAGCAGATACAAAAAGATTGCCGGTCCGGTTCCTGGATTTACAAACGATTGTATGAGCGTCCTGAGCCGATTGATGTAGCCTTGATCGGTACCTCCAGGACCATGTGCGGATTGGAAGATGATGTGATGGAGCAGTTCTTGGTCGACAGCCTGAACCGGGATTGGCGTGTGGCAAATTTGGGCGTTTGTCGCAACGGGGTCAATCTGCATGCCTTGTTGATGCGCGATTTGTTACTCCAAAAACGGCCCCAAAAAGTCGTGGTGGAGGTGCACAGTGTCATGCCTACCAACGGCCACATGCATTTCCCTTACTTGGCACAGGTTGGGGATGTGTTTTGGCCCCAATCTTTCCTGAATACTTCCGTGCCTGCCGATTGGGTCACCTTTGCCTGGTACAGACTCTGTCACCACCGTGAAAAATTGTTGGGCATCCACTACCGATACGATGAAACGCTCACAGATGGTTTACATTCCTTCATGCGTGTTCCGGACGATGTTGTGGCTGATTCGGCCGAAATGGACAAGGTAAGGGCCCGTCGACAAAAGATCACCTCCCAACCGCCCAAGGGGATTGCAGGCTTGTGGAAG